>Ga0115008_10001695_pt1 | contig 18067 bp, 16 predicted proteins | sample FraStrMetagenome_FD_87164 | JGI IMG/M metagenome (GOLD analysis project Ga0115008, IMG submission 87164) | Marine eukaryotic phytoplankton communities from Arctic Ocean - Fram Strait ARC3M Metagenome | ecosystem: Environmental > Aquatic > Marine > Oceanic | place: Fram Strait | collected...
CTGCATGTTCAGACTTCAGAAAAGCGATCGGCACAGAGAAATCATCACCTGATGAATTTCAGGTTGTTGTGCGTCCTTCATTGGTCCTTCCCCCTAATTTTTCATCCCGGCCTACTGCAGCAACTGGCGCACAGACAGCTGCTACCGTGGCGTCTGATGCACAGGCACAAGCATCCGTTTTGCTAGGGGCACGTGAAACAGGCGCATCTGATTATAGTGATGTTTTCGCATTTGATAAAATCGTAGAAGATGTGCGCTCCAAAGTTGATGAGGAAACAGCCGGCATTAAATTTGAGCGGCGACTCCCGATTCAGGTGCTTTTTGGTGGCTTGCCTGATGTTGGTCCTGTTATCGATAAGATGGCAGAAGATAGACGCATCCGCCGCAATAGGCTGGAAAATAGAAGCCTTTCATATGGCGCGACACCTGCTATCGATAAGGTGTTTCAAGACAGCGTTCTGGTTGAGTAGGTCGCCGGATGGCAGATGTTATTCGTCTTCTGCCAGAGCAGCTTGTTAACCAGATTGCCGCTGGCGAAGTCATTGAACGACCGGCAAGTGCTTTAAAAGAACTTCTTGAAAATGCGATAGATGCTGGCGCAACCCGTATTTCTATCGAGCTAGAGCGGGGCGGGTTATCCTCTCTTATTGTCAGTGATAATGGTCGCGGCATGAACTGTGATGAGTTGCCGGTTGCTGTGCAACGTCATGCAACCTCAAAACTGCCAGATAATGATTTGTTTCAGATTACGCATTTCGGGTTCCGCGGCGAAGCTTTACCTTCTATCGGGGCTGTCTCATCGCTGTCGCTCACATCGCGGGTGGGTGATGTTGAACATGGATGGCGGCTTGATATTGTCCATGGTGCTGTTGGCGTGCCGCGCCCTGCTGCGTGTGCCATTGGGACTCGTATTGAAATTACTGACCTGTTTGGGTCTGTTCCAGCGCGGCTGAAATTTCTAAAAACAGAGCGAACCGAAGCAGGCCAGTGTATTGATGTCGTGCGCAGGCTTGCTATGTGTCGCCCTGATATCGGCTTTCAGATGAGTGATAGCGGAAAGGCTGTGTTTTCGCTTCCTTCTCAACCGCTCTCAGATGAAGGCGCGCGCCAGCGTCTATCGGCTCTGGTTGGGCGTACCTTTGCAGATGAAGCGATTGCGATAGATTCACGGCGTGATGAGATGCATCTAACAGGGCTTGCAGGACTGCCAACAATGAACCGGCAAACAGCAAGTCATATCTATCTTTTTGTGAATGATAGGCCAGTGCGTGATCGCCAGCTTCTGGGCGCTGTGCGCGCAGGTTATCAAGATATGTTGCCACGTGGCCGCCACCCAGTCCTTGTGCTGTTCCTTAGCATGCCACCGGGTGATGTTGATGTGAATGTTCACCCCGCCAAGGCTGAGGTGCGGTTTTCAGACCCCCAGCGGGTGCGCGGCTTATTTGTTGGCAGCTTGATGAATGCGCTATCGGACGCCGGATTACGGGCAACACAAGAAGGCTCAGAACATGCTTTGCGGCGGTTTCAGTCGGCGCAAATGCCAACGATTACGTCTGCGCCCGCTTCGCCAGATACAGGCGATATGCTGCAAGGACAGCAGGGACTTTCATCTTATATGCTTGCCGATGCACCGCCCGCTGCCCGCATAGCTATGCCCTCACAGCCCGAAACGATGGCGCAGGGAGCGCCAGCAGAGGCATCCTTTCCTTTAGGGGCTGCCCGGGCGCAACTTCATAAAACTTATGTGATTGCTGAAACAGGTGATGGCATTGTTCTGGTTGACCAGCATGCTGCTCATGAACGTCTGGTCATGGAGCGCATGAAAGAGGGGTTGGCAGAAGGTCCACTTGCCAGCCAGACACTTTTGCTGCCAGAAGTAGTCGACATCCCCATTGACCAGTATGAAGCCATTTTGGGCGAAGTAGATATGCTGAACAGGCTTGGTCTTCAGCTAGAAGGTTTTGGCCAGGGCAGTCTTCTTGTGCGCGGCGTTCCAGCACTTCTGGGCGAGGCATCGCCAAGCGCTATTGTGCGAGATATTGGCGAAGAGCTCAGCCATCTAGGTGGTTCCACAGGACTTCAGGACAGACTTAACGCTGTTATTGCCAGTATATCTTGTCATGGCTCTGTGCGGGCAGGACGCCAGCTTGGGTCTGATGAAATGAATGCACTGCTCAGGCAAATGGAAGAAACACCTGCTGCAGGACAATGTAATCACGGCCGGCCGACCTTTATCACGCTATCTCTGTCAGATTTGGAAAAACTGTTTCATCGTAGTTAAGCAGGCTGGTAGCGAAAAAAGAACAGCCGTGCCATGCCATAACGCCGGTTATCGAGCGGCGCAAAGGTATCAGGTAGGCTTACGGTTTCACTATGCCTAACCTCACAAGCAATAATGCAGGTGGACTGCAAGGCGCCCAGTCCTGCGAGCCGCGGGATAATTTTGGTAGTAAGGCCACTATCATAAGGCGCATCACATAATACAAGCTGGGCGGGAGGGGCATGCCATGTCCGCAGGCTTGTGATATCACCTGACAGTATTTTTGCCTGATGATCGAAACCTAGTTTCTGGATATTCTTTTTTAATACAAGTAAGGCATCTCTGTCCCACTCGCAAAAGACAGCCCCAGTTGCGCCGCGCGATAAGGCTTCAAGTCCTAATGAGCCACTTCCTGCACAGGCATCAATAAGCTGGGAGCCATGAATATCAAAGGGAAGGCGACCCCCTGTCAGGATATTAAACAGGGCTTCTCTGGTCCGATTTGAGGTTGGTCTGACAGCCTCGCTTTTGCATTCTGTTAAATTCGTGCCGCGCTTTGCGCCGGCAATAATACGCATCATCTCTTTTTATCGTTTTGCGGTCTCGGACGACGATTTTGTTGTCCGGGCTTGCGGGGACGTCCCGCTGCAGCTGATGGGCGACCACGGCCGCCAGCGCCAGCGCCTGAAGCTGAACCTGAACCTGAACGGGGCCGGCGCGCGCCGCCACGTTGCGGCCCGTTTGATGTTCCCGGCGTTTGGGGGGTGAGACCAAGCTGTTCTGCCAGAACGCCAGATTTTACCTCTGCAACCTCTCCTTCGACAAGCTTACCAAGGGGGAAGGGGCCATAAGATATCCGAATCAACCTACTAACGGGATAGCCAAGATATTCCATCAAATGCCGGACTTCCCGGTTCTTGCCTTCACGAATAGCAACTGTGAGCCATGCATTACTCGACATTTGTGTATCGAGCTGTGCAAGGGCTGAACCATAATGGATGCCATCAATCGTTACGCCGTCTTCAAGTGCGCTGAGTTTGTCTGCATCAACAACACCGCGGACCCGCACCCGATATTTGCGTGTCCATCCGGTGGAGGGAAGTTCCATATGCCGTGACAACGCGCCATCATTGGTCAGCAGAAGAAGGCCTTCTGAATCAATATCAAGCCGGCCAACTGAAATAACGCGGGGCATATTAGTTGGCAGCGCCGAGAAAACAGTCTCCCGGCCTTTATCATCCTTATTGCTGACAACAAGGCCGCGCGGTTTATAATAACGCCAGAGACGGACAGGTTCAGCCGAGGGCAGTTTTACACCGCGCACTGTGACCATATCTCTGTCTGTTACCGTAAAGGCAGGGCTTTCCAGAAGTTCGCCATTTACTGTTACGAGCCCTTCAAGAATAAGCTGTTCGGCTTCGCGGCGTGAGCATATGCCAGCGCGGGCAATCCGGCGGGCAATGCGTTCTTCGGTTCTGCGCGGTTGCAGGATGTCGTGGGGTGTATCGCTCATAATGCTTCTTGTAGAAGAAAGCGAATTAGATAGCAAATGGCACGGTGGCCTCATATCATGGCGATAATAGAAATATTAGCCCTTCCCCTGAGGGCAGTGAAAGACAGAGATGGCAGTAGTAACAGATTTTATGGCTGAAGCCCTTAGCCTTGCAGGCCAAGCAATGGCAGCAGGAGAGGTGCCGGTTGGCGCTATTATTGTGTCTCCTGATGGTGATATTATTGCGCGCAGTGAAAACCGGATGCAGCGTGATAATGATGCAACCGCCCATGCAGAAATCCTTGCAATTCGGCAGGCTATCTCAGTTCTTGGCACATCGCGTCTTGTGGGATGTGATTTATGGGTGACATTAGAGCCCTGCGCCATGTGCGCTGGCGCGATAAGCCATGCACGGATAAGGCGGCTTTATTTCGCCGCATCAGATGAAAAAGGTGGGGCTGTTGAGCATGGTCCATGCCTGTTTAATCAGCCTACCATTCATCATAAGCCCGACCTCTATGGCGGGATATCAGAAGCGCCTGCTAAACAGTTGCTTCGGACATTTTTTGCAACAAAACGGGGCTAATCCTGTTGCAGGCCGCCAGCAATATCACGGCGGTAAAAGCCACCAGGCCAGTCTATTTTTGAAACTCTATCATAGGCAGCAGCGATAGCAGATGCGGTATCTGGGCCTTGTCCTGTTATGCCAAGAACCCTGCCACCTGCGCTGACAAGAGCGCCATTATGCTCGCGGCTTGTCCCTGCGTGAAACACAAGCGAGCCATCATTCAGGTCTTCAGCGCCGCGGATTTCGCTGCCTTTTTCATATGCATCAGGATAACCGTTCGCTGCCATGACAACTGTAACTGCAACATCATCTAGCAGCTGCATATCGAAGTGAGACAGCCCGCCTTCTGCTTGCGTAAGCAAGGCAGATAGAAAATCTGTTTTCAGGCGTGGCAGGATTGTCTGTGCTTCTGGGTCACCAAACCGGCAGTTAAATTCGATAATCTGTGGGCCGCTCTTCGTCAGCATAAGGCCAGCATATAAGATGCCGCGATAAGGTGTACCCTCATCTGCCATCCCTTGTGCAACCGGCCGAATAATATTTTCCATTACCTCGGCGCGCAAGGTATCGGTTTCAAAAGGAGATGGGGAGATTGCGCCCATCCCTCCGGTATTCGGGCCCTTATCGCCGTCAAAAGCACGTTTGTGATCCTGTGCTGAGCCAAGCCAGACAGCGTCTGCGCCATCAAGCAGCGCAAAGGCTGACATTTCAGGCCCGCTAATGCGCTCCTCCACCAGAATTTCAGCACTTGCTGCACCAAACCGTCCGCCAAGCAGAGAATGGATAGCCTTTTCTGCTTCATCAGCATTATCACAGATAATAACGCCTTTTCCGGCAGCAAGACCGTCTGCTTTGACAACACATGCCCCAAGGGTACGGGCAAAGTCGCACGCTGGCGCTGTTTGGGTGAAATACTCCCACTGTGGCTGGGCAATATCATGTCTGGCACAAAAAGCTCGGGCAAATCGCTTTGAGCCCTCAAGTTGGGCGGCCGCCGCACGCGGACCACACACCGCAATACCAGTTGCTTCTAGCTTGTCAGCAAGGCCATCAACAAGTGGCGCTTCTGGGCCAATAATCACAAGGTCGCAGGCCTCATCTCGTGCCAAAGCAACAAGACCATCCAGATCATCTAAGGATGCCGGAATACAATGCCCGCGCCCATCAATCAAATCAGCAATGCCAGGATTGCCTGGGGCAACCAGCACAAGCTCACATAAAGGGGAGGCTGAAACAGCCCAGGCAAGGGCATGTTCACGCCCACCGCTTCCAATGATAAGTACCTTCACGTTCGTCCTGCCTTTATATTTTATCAAGAATGAATTCTTACAAGTTCTAGCGTAATCTGAGCAGATGCGCCATAGTATCTGCCATGATTGATGATAATGATTATACCCTATCTAATGCTGCGACGAATGATGCTGGGCTTAGTAATAATGCTTATTTGTCGGTTGGCGAGCTGAGTGCAGCGGTTAAGCGTACAATCGAGGGCACGTTTGATTATGTTCGCGTACGCGGCGAGATATCACAGCCCCGCACGCCAGCGTCCGGACATGTCTATTTTACGTTAAAAGACGAAAAAAATGCTCTTGCCGCTGTTATCTGGCGCGGCGTTGCCTCTGGCTTGCAGGTGCGCCCTGAAGATGGGCTTGATGTTATCTGCACCGGTAAAATGACGACCTTTGGCGGGCAGTCAAAATACCAATTAATTGTGAATGAAATTGAAGTAGCTGGCGAAGGCGCTCTGCTGAAACAGCTTGAAGATAGGCGCCGTAAACTTGCCTCAGAGGGGCTGTTTGATAATGCACGCAAGAAACCAATCCCTGCTATGCCGTCGGTTATTGGTGTTGTTACAAGCCCGACTGGCGCGGTTATTCGCGATATTCTGCACCGTGTACGTGACCGGTTTGGGGTTCATGTTCTTGTCTGGGGTGTGAATGTACAAGGGGTGGGAGCCGCTGAGCAAATCACTGCCGCCATTGAAGGATTTAACGCTCTGCCAGAGGGCGGTGCGGTGCCGCGTCCTGACCTGCTGATTGTAGCGCGTGGCGGTGGCTCACTTGAAGATTTATGGTGTTTTAATGAAGAAAATGTCGTGCGGGCTGCGGCTGGCTCACAGATTCCGCTGATTTCGGCTGTCGGGCATGAAACAGACACAACTCTGATTGACTATGCTTCTGACATGCGAGCGCCGACACCGAGCGCAGCTGCAGAAATGGCAACGCCTGTTGCCGCCGAGCTTGCTGCGCGGTTAAGTGAAATTGATGCCCGTCTGCGCCGCGCAATTACCCGCCAGCTTGATAATGCTGAGCAGATGGTACGCGCTATTATGCGCGGCCTGCTACATCCTGCAGAACAGATTGCACGCCAGACCCAAAGCCTTGATATAGCGCTTGCTGGGCTTGATGCCGGCATGATGCGCTTGGTTGAGGTTAATGACAGGAAATTAGCAAAACTGTCTGACAGAATTGTCTCTCCTGAACAGCGGCTTGCCGTCGTGACCCAGCGTCTTGGTGTGATGCAAGAACGGCTTGATAGTTTGATGATGCGGCGGCAGGAGCGCGCCCAAGAGACGCTGTCGCAGGCCTCTCGTCTGCTGTCTGCAAATTCTTATGAGCGCGTTCTTGAGCGTGGTTTTGCGCTTGTTACGGATGAGACGGGACAGGCCATTAAGCGGAGCGATGAGGCTGCAATAGGCGCTAAAGTAGAGATTAAATTTGCAGATAAAAAACGCGCCGCCCAGCTGGACCCGGATACCGCCTCGTCCGTTAATCCAAAAGCAGGGCCAGTAAAATCGACAGTAAAATCGACAGTAAAATCGACAGTAAAATCGACAGTAAAATCGACAGTAAAACCGGCAGCAAAACCTACATCCCAAGAAGAGCTATTCTAGCTCATCATCCTTAACCACAGACTTACCCCATCTGCGATGGGGCCAGAGCCATTGTTCCGGGGCTGCTGAAATCCAGTCTTCGAATGTTTCATTTATCTGTTTGGCAATCAGCATTGTTGCTCTGTCATCATCACCTTCTGGCATTATCAGAGGGTCGGAGATTGTGACAGTCAGCCTATCATCTTTGGTCCGCACGCCATGCGCCATAAAAATGGGCTTTCCCATTTTGCGCGCAACTTTGATATAGGAAATAGCGGTTGTCGCTGGATGGCCAAAAAACGGCACAAATTCGCCTTCGCGCAGTTGCTGGTCTACAACCATCATCATGAAGCCGCCTTTTTTGACGGTGCGTACCATGCCCATCGCAGCTTCGCGTCCCTTGATGTAGCTATCCGCCCCAGTGAATTGAACTCTGTTTTTGAAAATCCAGTTTGCATAGGGATTATTCAACTCACGATAGATAAGGCCGGTCTTAATATTCGCCGCAATGCTGAGAAGCCCAACAGCCTCCCAATTACTGAGATGGGCACTAATAATAAATCCGCCATCATAGGGGGTTAATTTTTCCAGACCGGTAAAGCTAATGCGCCCCGATGGCAGCATTGTTTTTATATGGGGATATTCACCAATACAGCGGCCAATATTATTCCACATACCATGCGCGATATGCTGGCGTTCAGGTAATGAGAGGTGGGGCAGTGCAAATTTCATATTCGCAAGAGCTCGTTTATGCCACGGCGTGAGCGGCCCAAGACTTTGAAAAAGCCGGCCCATAGTGGCACTAGCAACCGAAGCCGGAAGGCACCGCAAGATGCCAACAGCAAGAAAGAGCAGGGCTGCTTCGCACGGCCAGATGATAAAGCGGTAAAGGGCTGTTAGGACAGGACCCCTATAGGACATTGACACTGAATGTTCCTCTCAGATTAACAGCGACGCGCTATAAAGAGCGCTTCATCGCAACAATATCATCTACCATATTCATGACCAGCTCTTCGGCCTCTGTCTCAAACGACATGCTTACCTGTAGAACACTTACACGGTCGCGCCATTCAGGGGGCAGGCGCATCCAGTCTTTCAGTGTCGTGACAAGCTCAGCGCCGTTCTGAACAGCATCCAGATGAAGCCGTGTTAAGTCTGCATCGCTATAGGGGTGATGATCAGCAAAAGCAAGCGTTTGAACAAGGTCGGCGCCGCAGGCTGCAACCGTTTTGAAAAAGCGGGACGGACGACCAATGCCGGCAAAGGCAAGAAAGCGTTTTCCCTTAATGTCTGCTGCACTGTCAGGGTCGGGAACAAGGCTGCCGGTGATAACCTGAACGCTATCAGCAAGCCGTGCGGTAAGGCCTGTCTCATCCTCACCATTTATGACGGCAAGAGAGAGTTGTGCAACTCCGGATGAAAAGCTCTGGCGTAACGGGCCTGCTGGTAAAATCCAGCCATTGCCGCACCCAGCACTACCATCAAAAACACCGATGACAATATCCTTTGCCAGCCACGGATTTTGCATGCCATCATCCATGATGATAATATCAGCTTCGGTTGAGCGTTGGATAAAATAAGCGCCTTTCAGCCGGTCAGGACTAACAATAACAAGCTCATTCAGCGCCAGCATAAGAGGCTCATCGCCTACATCATCTGTGCCATGCAGGCTGGCATCAACAATAAGAGGCCCTTTTTCAGAACCACCATATCCGCGTGTCAGGACAGCCGGATTATACCCTCTTGCCCTCAGCAACTGACACAGACTAGCTGTGAGCGGTGTTTTGCCAGTGCCTCCGATGCTGATATTACCAACACAGATAACAGGCAAGGATACCGTGCCGGCTGTTGCCATTTTCTGCCGCAGAAACGTTCCCAACCGCCAAATCCAGGATACGGGGATCAGCATGGCCGCTAGCGCATTTTTCTGGTCCCAGAATGACGGTGTTTTCAACATATTATTGATTATTACCCTGACGAATTTGTGAGCAGATATAGTCTGCAATGGGTTCAGCGCGAGAACAAGCATCTTGCGCATATTTCTGGCTTTTTTGTTTCTGGGCCTGACTGATAGGACGTGACGTTACGAGGTGTAAAATTTTATCTGCCAGCAACGCTACCATAGCTGATTTTTCCGGCGTGTTGGATAAAATCGTAACAGCGCCTCTTGTGTGAAGCGCCTCAAATTCATGTTTATTTTTCTCAATAAAGGGTCCTGTGAGCAGAGCCGCCCCAAACAAAGCAGGTTCCAGCGGGTTATGTCCGCCAAGAGGTACCAGAGACCCGCCAAGGAAAACAATATCTGCAACGCTAAACAGGCTCCCCATTTCACCGAGTGTATCATTCAGATAGCTATCATCTGCAGGGGTTGCGGGCTGTTGTTGTGAGCGCCGTCCTGCTGTTGGCATGAGGGCTGATACTGCTGCTGCCCGGATAGGGTGGCGCGGCGCTATGATGGTAAAGACAGGATATCCGGCATCTGCACAATGCGCGGCAGCTTGCAATAACATCTGCTCTTCACCGTCATGAGTTGAGGCACATACTAAGATAGGCCTGCCTGCTGCTGCTTTGCTCAACATTGCGGTATAATGAGCATCAGCCGCCAGAGCAGAAACAGATACTTTTAATGAGCCATGTGTTGTGATGGAGGGTGATGGTGTGCCGCCTCTCAGCGCGGTAAAGGCTGCTGTCTGTTCATCATCAACGCTATAAATCCGGTCTGCGCTTCCAAACACAGCAGCAGCAAGGGCAGGGCGTTGCTGCCATTTGGCGAGTGAATGCGGTGATAATTGTGCTGATGCAAAGATAACAGGTATACTATGTGCATGAGCTTGTGTAATCAGCATTGGCCAGAAATCTGATTCCAGAAACACCGCGCAGTCAGGCCGCCAATAGGTAAGGAACCTGTCTACCCATTTTTTATGGTCAAGCGGCTGGTAGCTGTGAGCGCATCGCCCCTGCCATTTTTGAGCCGCTTTCGCAATCTCAGCCGCTGCTGTAACAGTGTTAGTTGTGATGAGGATGGTGCAGTCTTGACTGCGCTGCAACAGAGCATCGGCAAGGGTGCGGGCGGCAATGCTTTCACCAACTGAGACAGCATGGAGCCAGATGAGCGGGCCATCTGGGCGCTGGTTTTGCCAGCCCTGTCCGGTGCGCTCCGATAGGCGTGATAGCTCTTCTTTGCCGCGCATACAGCGCACATATAGCAAAATGCGTATTACTGGGGCTGCGATATACCATAAAAATGCATAAAAACGCAGGGCGCGCTGTTGGGCTGTTACCGTCACGTCTTGCTATGCCCCATATCAGAATCGCACTTTTTCGTTAATGCAGATAACCGTGTTTCAACAAGCAGGCGCTGGGCTTCAAGTTCCTGTTTATCTTTGGTCCGAGGAAGGATGATAGGCTCTCCCCATTTTATCAGACCGCGGGTAAATGGTTTTGGAACCCGTAATCTGTCCCAACTACGGGCGCGCCACATGCGGCCCGTTGACCAGGCAACAGGAATAATGGATGCGCCTGTAAGCTGGGAGAGGCTTACAGGCCCAGCCGAGAGGGTGCGGGCAGGCCCACGCGGGCCATCTGGCGTAATAACACATATTTTGCCGCGTTTAGTTTCTCCAGCCAGCGCGCGCAGGCTTGATAAGGCCTGCCTGTTTGAGCTGCCCCAGACGGGCGAGACCCCATAAAGTCTGGTTGGAATATCAAGAATCCGGCCATCAGCATGAGGCGATTGCAACGCAGCACATCCAGCTGGAAGCACAATCCCAAAACAAAATAGATGTTCATGCCAGAAAACCAGAATAGGCGGCGGCGCGGCGCTATCATCACTGCGAAGCCGTGCGAAATTAGGACGGTTTTCATGGCGCCACAATACCAGCTTTGCGCATATGAACATGAGCAGAAAGATAAGGGTTCCAATAATGATGTTGCCAACTTTTGAGCTGACAAACGCCTTCACCATAATCATGCCCACATAAAATTAGCGATTGATAAAAACTGGCGAGTGATAAATCCAGATGCCTCTCAATCTAGCCCAGCCGCTACCAAGGTGCTAGCACGAAAACAGACGAATATGGTGATAAGCTATCAAAATCTTGATAAATGTTACAAACAGAGCAGGATAACAGCCTGATTTATTCACGATTTTGTTCGCGGTGTTTCTGCATGCCAAATATTTGCAAAATAATGCCAAGCGAGGCAAAGTGTGCGCGAAGGAAGAGCACGGCATGAATGATAAGCAAATCTATAACCGATTATGGCGCGACTGGGTTCTGCCCTATAAATCGCGCCTTATTGGTGCTTTGTGTTTGATGGTTGGTGTTGCGGCGACAGGCGGTGCCTACCCTGCGGTTATCCAGCATGTGTTTGATGCTTTGTCAGGTGGCGAGGCATGGCTTCCTATCTCGCCGGCGCTTTATATTCCTGCTATGATTATGTGCCTTGCCTGCTTAAAAGCTGTATCGATGTTTTTCCAAGTGCTGGCGGTTAATAGTCTGGCGTTGCGGGTGACAACCGATATTCAAAAAGCCATGGCGCGCTATCTTGTAGATGCAGACCTTGCCTTTGTAACCGGTGAGCCGGCAGGTGTTTTTATCTCGCGTATCATGAATGATTTGAACCTGCTGCGGGAAGCCATTATCAGGCTTGCCAATAATCTGGTGCGTGATGCCTTAACTGTTATTGTGATGGTCTGCCTGATGTTTTGGTTTAGCTGGCTGCTATCCTTGATGGTGCTGGCTGTTTATCCGCTTGCCATGAAGCCGATCATTTCAATTGGGCGGCGGCAGCGCAAAGCCTCCGGCGCGCTTCAGGAACATCTGGAATCTGTTACATCGCTGTTGGGTGAGACCTTGCAAGGTGTGCGGATGGTAAAAGCCTATCAGTTGGAAGATACCGAAAAAGAGCGAACACATTCAGCCTTTGAAACGCTGTATAAAGAGCTGATTGGGCTATTTTCTGGGCGGGCCCGTATCGACCCTATTTTAGAAGCGCTTGGCGGTGTGGCGGTTGCTGGCGTCATTGGCGTTGCAGCATGGCAGGTTTCCAGCGGTAAAATGGGGATTGGTGATGTTGCAGGGTTTATCACAGCATTGCTTATGCTTGTTCAGCCTGTGCGCGCGCTTGGCACGCTAACAGCTGTTACACAAGAAGGCATGGCAGCTGGCGGGCGTATTTTTGGGCTCCTTGACCGTGAAAACCAGATTATTGACAAACTAAATGCGCCGGCTCTTTCAGCGGTAACAGGCCATGTCCAGTTTAACGATGTCAGCTTCTCCTATGGAGATGGTGGGACGGTACTTGATAAAGTGTCTTTTGAGGTTTTGCCGGGACAGACCGTTGCTCTAGTCGGGGCAAGCGGTGCAGGCAAAAGTTCTATTATTTCTTTGCTGCCACGATTCTACGATCTTGATAGCGGCAGCATTACGGTTGATGGCCAAGATATCTCCGGTGTGAGCCTTAAAACTCTGCGCCAGCATATCGGCCTTGTTAGTCAGGACGCTATTTTGTTTGATATGAGCATTGCAGATAATATCCGGTTTGGCAGGCTGGATGCGTCTCAGGCCGACATTGAACAGGCCGCAAAAATAGCCGCCGCAGATAGTTTTATTCGTCAGCTTGAGGGCGGATATGAGATGCGTGTTGGCAGCAATGGAAATCGGCTTTCTGGTGGCCAGCGTCAGCGTATTGCGATTGCCCGTGCGCTCTTAAAAGACGCGCCGCTGCTTTTGCTTGATGAAGCAACAAGCGCGCTTGATGCAGAGGCCGAAACACAAATTCAAGCGGCGCTCTCGCGATTATCAGAAGGGCGCACAACCATCGTGATTGCGCACCGGCTATCTACAATTCGCGATGCAGACCATATTATCGTGATGGATAATGGCCGGATTGTAGAGCGCGGTACACATTTATCGCTGATATCCCAAAAAGGGCATTATGCACATTTATGTGCCTTGCAAAATATTTCGACATAATACTGGTGTAATCCGGTATCCAGCGGCCTATTCGCGGCGCAGAATATCGTCAACAAGCCTGTTTGCCCATCCTCTGGACATAAAGCTATCTTGCAGAATATCGGGATCATAGACATTGTCTAGCCAGTCGAAAAAGGGCATGCCTTTGGCTTCAAACGGCTCATAGGCATCAAAAAAGGCATCTAAAAGCCCGGTCTTAGCTTGTTTTACATGGCCATATTTAAAGGCAAGCTGTTCGCGGGCGACGGCAACAGGCATCTCTTTATGAATGAGCAGGTAAAGGGCCGACATCAGGCCAGCTCTATCAGCGCCTGATTTGCAATGCATCAGGCTGGGACCGGTGACAGTTGCAAACAAATCACGTGCGCCATAAATCATCTCTTTGGTCGGTGCGGCTCTGGAGCGCGCGGTAAAATCTACCAGCGACACACCATAGGTAACACACGCTTCTGCTTCAAGTTGCCAGCCGCCATCATCACGTGGCCCGCGCAGATTGATTATCGTCTTAATGCCGCGCTCGGCAGCCTGTTTGACACGCGACGGGCTCGGCTGATTGCTACGCCACATCATCTCGTCAATACAATGTAAATTATACCAGTAGAGCCGCAGAAACCCATGGTCTTTCAGCATCAGTTCTGTCCAGTCACGAACCCCGCGACGAACCCCTTTATGCTCACTACCCGCAAAGCGGTCCGGTGCTGATTGTAAGGGCGGCATAAAAAGATACGTTCCTTTTAACGGCTGATTAACTACCAGCAACCATCATTGCATCTACCCGCAATGATGGTGCAGACAGTGATTGACGCTTATCACTATCATTTGCCGGTGTGAGCGACATGAACATGTCTTTAAGGTTGCCAGCTATTGTTGCTTCGGCAGCAGGCCATGTAATTTCGCCATTTTCAATCCAGAATCCGGCGGCGCCACGGCTATAATCGCCTGTCGTAAGACTAACAGAGCTTCCCATTAATTCGGTTACATAAAAGCCATTTTCAATGTCTTTTATCAGCTCTTCTAATGTTGCAGCACCATCCTCGATAAACAGATTGGAAGGTGAGGGGCTTGGCGGCCCTGATAGAGACCGGCTCGCATGTCCGGTTGGTGATAATCCAAGCTGTGCGGCTGTTGCAAGGTCAAGGAACCATCCCTGAAGCACACCTTTATCAATCATTGTCTGACGCGAGACAGGTAATGTTTCACCGTCAAAAAGGCAGGTCCCGAAACCGCGTGGGCGGAGCGGGTCATCAATCATCGTAATGGCAGCAGACGCAATTTTCTCACCCATACTGTCTTTCAGAAAGCTTGTGCCTCTGGCAATGGCAGCGCCATTGGTTGCGCTAGCAAAGTGTCCAGCAAGAGAGCGTGATACGCGTTTATCATAAAGGATAGGAAAAGAGCCTGTTACCGGTTTGCGTGCTCCAAGGCGGGCAAGCGTGCGCCGCGCAGCTTCTTTGCCAATCACTTCTGGCATATCAAGGTCGCTTGCAAATACAGCGCTACTATAATCATAGTCGCGTTCCATCTGTCCGTCTTTTTCGGCAATGACAACGGCTGAAAACCCAAAGCTTGAGCGCTGATAGCTTGCGTTAAAGCCAGTACTTGTTGCAATCAGGATGTCTGTGAGGTTCTGGCTTGCAGAGGCGCCGTCTGAATTGGTAATGCCGGAAACGCTAAGGGCAGCGTCTTCGCAAGACCGTGCCATGTCTGTTAGCTGGTCTGTTGAAAAGTTTGTGTGGTCGCAAAGTTCAATATCGGGCAGTTCACGTGCCTGCTCATCAGCGGTCGCAAGCCGTGCATAGGGGTCCTCAGGCGCAGCTTTTGCCATTGCAACAGCGCGTTCGGCGAGCTTTGTGATATTATCATCATCAATCTGACTGGTTGAGATGGTGGCAGTCTGCTTGCCGCAGAACACCCGAAGGCCCATCTGATAGTCTTCAGCGCGTTCTGCTGATTCAACCTTGCCAAGCCGAATCTGCACATCTGTGCCGCCACCAGAAATAAATGTTATATCCGTACCATCGGCGCCTGCTTTCTTCGCAGCGCTAAGCATCTTGTCTACAATCTGTTCATGCATTTTTTCCATACAAAACAAATAGACCGGTATGTGCTTGAGTGCAACTGCTTGCAATTCATAATCTGTCAGTTTATCACCAGAAACATGACCCAATTTTCTATCTTCATCGATGGCGGCGCTGGCACAACAGGCTTGCAGGTAAAAGACCGGTTATTGGCGCGGCCTGAACTATCCGTCATTATTCTGGATGATGACCTGCGCAAAAATGATGCTGCCCGTAAAACAGCAATGCATGATGCTGATGTCACAATTTTATGTCTGCCTGATGATGCAGCACGTCAGGCAGCTGAAATGACGGCTGGCACGACTGTACGTTTGATTGATGCGTCAACGGCGCACCGCGTGGCGCCAGACTGGGTATATGGTTTTGCTGAGCTTGCAGAATATCAGGCTGAGGCAATCGGTAATGCTGCGCGCGTTAGCAACCCCGGATGCTATCCGACAGGGTTTCTTGCACTTATCCGCCCGCTTGTTGATGCCGGCATTATTGCGCCTGAAACAGCGCTGACAATCCCCTCGGTGAGTGGTTATTCTGGCGGCGGAAATGCTCTGATCGCTGCTTATGAAGATTCCAACGGTGCGCCGCCTTATGGGACGTACGGCTTAACCTTACAGCATAAGCATTTACCAGAAATGACACAGCATGCCGGGCTGACAATACCGCCCATCTTTATGCCATCGGTTGGCAATTTTCCCCAAGGGATGCTTGTTTCTGTGCCGATTCACGCCTCTTCTTTGCAGAAATCAGTGACTGCTGCGGGGCTAACAGACATCCTGCAGCAACGCTACGCCGCCTCCCATCTTATCTCTGTTGCCCCTGATGCGCCTCTGACAGAAGCAGGCTTCCTGGCCGCCGATAAGCTTGCGACAAGCGACAGGATGGAGCTTTTTGTGTTTGCAGATGAAGCATCATCCCAGTTTGTGCTAACAGCGCGGCTTGATAATCTTGGTAAGGGGGCGGCAGGCGCTGCTGTTCAGAATATGAACCTGATGTTGGGCCTTAATCCTTTAGAGGGATTGAACCTGTCATAATAAGAGGCTGTTTTCAGCACGTGGTTTTGGTGTTGTAGATACTGGATACAGGCAATGAGAATTCCAACAATGACGATGCAGGAACGGGCCCTTAATTATCCCTATGAGGCTCCTTCGGGCGACTATCTTGTCAAGGACGGGCAGTGTCTGCCTTTGCCAGAGCAATATGATTTTTCCTCCCGAACGGCTATCTTGTCTGTTGGCTCCAACCGTGCACCGGTTCAGCTGATGAAGAAATTTGGCAGAACAGCAGAAGTCCCTGTCACTGAAGCTGTGGTGACGGGCTGTGATGTGGTCCATGTTGCCGGATTATCTGGTTATGGCGCTGTGCCATGTGCGCCCTATCCCAGCAAGGGCAGTGTTATCAGCTTGAATATTGCATGGTTAACAAAAGACCAGCTGCACGAAATGCATGCCACGGAATCAGTTGGTATTGCGTATGATTTTGTTGAATGGGACATATCAGCTGTCACAACGATGCGCGATGTGAGGCTTGAGCGGCTATTTGGGTATGCAAGCTGTATTGGCGCATTCCAGCAATCTGGAAGCCCTTTCGCGCTCAGCCGCATTCCAGCAAAGGGCCGTGTATTTGCTGAACGAAATCAGGCAGAAATGCAGTTAGCGCTTGCCGCTCTGACAGGCTTTGATGGGATAGACCTTCACGAGTGGGTGCAGCTTATCCATAGTGATAAAGAGGTTCATCGGCGCGCAGAACAGGCTGCCCGCTCGGCTGCGATTCTGCCGGATAATACATTATGGCAGATAGTAGATATCTAAGCCTGCTAAAATACCTATTGCGGCAGAAATGATAGCATCAAGCCAGCTGTCAGAATAAGGCCAGCCGTGCGGTTCGAGACAAATAAGCGGCGCGCTGTTATTGCTGACATCCCCTTCAGCTGGCTGATTTGCCAGTAAAGATGGGCTGCTGCTCCGCCCAGCCCAGCAAGCCAGAGGCCGGGGCCAAGCATCATGAAAAAACCATAACTCCAGAATAAAAGTGCGGCTGTATAAAAACAGAAAACACCTTCACGCAAGTAACGGCCAAGACTAAGCGCTGATGATTTGATGCCGGCTCTTTTATCATCTTCTTGGTCCTGAACCGCATAGATTGTATCATATCCGGTAATCCACATAACAGTGCCCAGATACACAGCGACAAGCGGCATCGTAAGCCACGCCGCCGAAATAACCGATGCTGCGACCGGTACAGCCCAGCTGAATGTTAACCCCAGCACGAGTTGCGGCCAGCCCGTTACCCTCTTGGCAAGCGGGTAGCAGATAATTAGCGGGAATGAGGCAATCGCGACAAGCCAGCTTCGTTGCGGCAGAGACACTAAGACAAGAAGGCCTATGGCTGATAAAAATCCAAGGAAAATCAGAGCCTTAAAAGGGGTGATAGCGCCGGATGCTAGGGGGCGGGATGCGGTGCGGGCAACTTGCGCATCAATCCGTCTGTCCCACAGGTCATTCACGACACAGCCGGCCCCCCGCATGGTGATGCCGCCAAGAGTAAAGAGCCCCATCAGCCAGAGCGCTGATATCAGGGTCTCAGATAGGGCAGCTGCTATCCACCAGCCAGGTAGGATGAGAAGCCACCAGCCAATCGGCCTATCGAGACGCGCAATGAAAATATAAGGATGAAAGCTACGCGGCAGATGCGACCAGACGCCCAGCGCCTGGTCTGAAGATTGGGATGTCTGTTGGTCTGATTTTTTGGTCATGACAACTGATTGTGATAGCCTTTTGGGGGCCCCTCTGTCTAGTAATGTCTGCTTATTAATATCCCCCATCTAA
>Ga0115008_10001696_pt1 | contig 18062 bp, 27 predicted proteins | sample FraStrMetagenome_FD_87164 | JGI IMG/M metagenome (GOLD analysis project Ga0115008, IMG submission 87164) | Marine eukaryotic phytoplankton communities from Arctic Ocean - Fram Strait ARC3M Metagenome | ecosystem: Environmental > Aquatic > Marine > Oceanic | place: Fram Strait | collected...
AGATATTATTATTCCTTTAGAAATACATAACGATGTAAAAATAGATTATGTAACTTTTAATCAAAGGTACAGAGGCCGTGCTACACACTTTATGCAAGGTAGACATATTCCTAACTTTAGTCCTTATTCAAATACTTTTAGATTACTACCTTATGAGCAATACGGAGTTGAAGGCGTAGAATACGATAAACTAGACTGGGCATGGATGGAACGTGAGATGCCTGACCGTATACCTATGAGTATATACGAAGGATTAAGTATAGAAGCAGTACTTCCTTGGAAACTATGTAGTGGTATTGTGCAAGACACAAGTGTACTACATGCACCAACTGACTTTCAAAAGAAAGGTGCCGAATGGAAAATTGCAATTACTTTTCATTTAATGGTTAAAGATGAAACATACGATAACGAAATGACAGGATATCCAACTAAGTTAAGTAGATACAGTTTGAATCCTCCCGTACTGGAGATATAATGGAAGATAGATTTAAAAAATATATTGGCAATGATTTTAGTGCCGCAAATAAAGCCGATCCAGAATTTATGGAACCAAGTGCAGAAGATATAAAATGTGAACTACAATTAAATATGCTCGGTATGTATGAAAAATTAAAATTTAAAATTGATTTAGGTCAGTTCAATAATGAAATTGCTGACTATAAAGAACAATGGGTACCTTACTTACCACGTGACGGAAAAGATAACAGTAGACAAGGTCTTATGTTATGGGGCTTAGAAGGTGATAGTTTCAACAACAGTTTAAGTTTACCTGAAGCAAGACAACGTGCTGGCCGTAAGGTTATGGAAGCAGACTTTAAGTATCCTACACAGTTATATAAAGACCTAACAAGTGTACATGACTTGTGTGATTACTTTGCACCTTTGGGTAGAACTTTCTTAGTACAAGCAAACGCCGGAGCATACTTTCCTCCACACAGAGATCATGCTTACTTAACTAGAGATTGTTTTAGAGTAGTTGTATTTTTAAAGAATACAAATCAATCATGCTATGAGTGGGTACAAGACGGTAGTCCAATTAACATAGACGAAGGCAATGCTTACTATATTGACACAACTAAAGTGCATAGAACAAATGCCTGGGAAAACAACTCAATTCATTTGATAATGAATATACCCAAGACTTGGGAAAATATTATGAAGTTAATGAGTGTTACGAAATATTATTAATTACGCTATTACTGCGTTTTGAACTGCAATTGGTAACCAACCCAAAGCACCATAAACTAGTGTAACATTATCGGCTACAGCGTCAAACGTAATAGTTGTACCAGTTGCAAGCGTAGTTGGAGTAACTGTTGCGTCACCACCATCTACTACCATACTAATAATTTTCATTTGACCTACAACACCGTTTGCTAGTGTATATGCATCTGCACCAGTAGTTGTAATTTCTGTATGTAGTGTTGTTACGTCAATTGCACCAGGACCACTTATTACTTGTACGCCACCAATAAGCGAACCGTCCATTTTAATATTACCACCTACTTCTAGGTGTGCCGCAGGTTCTGCACTAATATTTGCTTGACCCATACTAATTGCAACTTTACCAGTTTTATGGAATATTACATAGTTATCGTAGTTGTATGTTCCGCCTGGAGCATGTAACCAATTAAATGTGTCTTCGCTCATACTATGCGAACCAACAATGGTTTCAGTACCTGCAATAGTTTTACTAATTAATGTACGTCCAATTGATTGTGTAAGTGCATATGCACTTGCCGCAGATCTGTTATACTTCATAATTGCTGGGTTTGCACCTACAGCATTTGTAGTAAGTGTACCGTCTGGACTATCAATTATAGGTGTACTTACGCTGTCTAATGTTGCTGAGGTACCTTGGAATGTACTATTAATTGCATCTACCATTACAGTTGACGATTCGTCAAATACACTTCCTACAAGCGAACCAAACATTTGAGTAGCGTTGACTTGGTCTGCATTAATAGTATTACTAGTTGCATTTCGAATATTAATATCTCTAGTGTCAGCATCAAAGAATACACTACTATCTTCAGCAGTAATTGTACCTGTAATATGTGCATCACCTGTAACACTACCAAATATATCACCGTTTATAGTAGTAGCGTTTACAATATTTAAAGTTGAAATACCTGTAGAGGTTAAATTATTTGTAGTTACTAGAGAGGATACAGTTAAATTAGTTCCAACACTTGCACTACTAAAAGTTCCTAGTCCAGTAGTTGTAACAGTAGTACCGTTAATAGCGTCAGCATTTAATGTACCAGCCTGTAATACCCCTGTGAATGCACCTGTAAGCAGATTTAGGTCTTTGCTCTGTGTGTTTATAAGTAATGAACTATCGTCGCCTACAATGTCACCATTAATGTTAATATCGTATGTTTGTCCTTCAACAACACCAGCACCGCCAGCGCCGCCTTCTACTGCAACCCAAGCAGTACCGTTATAAATTTTGAGTCCTTTAGTTGGATTGTCAAATACTATTTGACCTGGTTGTGCCGCAATAGCACTATATTCTGCTGAACCAAACGTTGCTAATTTTAAACCATATCCATTGTCAATATCAATACTTTTTGAGGTTGTATCAACTGCAAAAGAAGTTCCGCCAACTGTATCATTAACTAACAATTTTTTACCTGCTGTTGGAGCAATAGTAATATTGCCACCTGCCGCAGTGTTTGTAATAGAATTGTCGTTAGTATCAACATCGCCAGATGATTTAACTGTTGCATTAATAGGTTGACTTAATGTAATTTCACTACCATCTGAACTAATAGTTGCAGTGCCTAATGTAATTGTTGTACCTGACAGGAATAAATCATTAAACTTGTTACTTGCGGAGCCTAAGTTATAAGTTTCGTTTTGATCTGGAATAATGTGACCTTTTACAGTCCCGTCTAAGTTAATTGAACTATTAGTTGCATCTACTAAAAGTGTACTATCAGCACCAAAAATACTATCTTGATCGCCTGCGTCATCACCAGCAATAAACTGTGCTCCGTCCCATTGTAGGATTTGCCCTGTTTGTATACCGTTTATGTTAACGTCTGCTAGTTGGCTAATGCTTCCTGTGGTGCTATCTACAGCAATGCCGCCTGCTGTTGTACCGTCACCAAGGTATAACTTTTTAGTATCGGTGGTATAAACTAACTCACCTTCTAAAAAGGTAATGCCGGATCTCTGGGCGTCCGTTCCTCTTCTAATTCTTAAACTCATTTAATGGCTCCTGATTATTCCATAATCTAAATTACTAACAGTATTTATGCCTTTGACAAACTAACTGTATTTTATTTATTTACGCTTTTTCATGAAGGTTTTGGTACGTCCTTCGATGTCTTTACGTACTTTATGGGTATTTAACCTAAAATCTATAGTATCAATTTTATCTTCATATTCTTCGAATAATGATTCTAAGCCATATTCAAGATCAGGATTTGGAACAGCATCGCTGTCTAGTTCAATTACCCATGCCTTCCCATCAAGAAATCTAACTGTAATAGAATGGAGATATTCAAGGGGTACAGTTTCTACTTCTATATCCTTGAATATTTCCGGCCAATGAGCAATGACGTCTTTTGATAACTTGTTACTACGCGACACTTTCGGTTGTCTTAGCCTTTTTCTTAGTCGGAGCAAGTTCTTCTGCTTGTTCACGTAGTCTCTTTGCTTCTTTGAACAAAGAGTCGGCTTGTGACCGGTATTGTGCGGCTAATGTGTTATCATCTAATACATCTGCTACACCTGCTGGCGGAGCGTCTGCATCTGGAACTAAATCGTCGATAGTAGTTGCACCTTTTTCTTGCGGTGTTCCACCTGCAAGTTCGTCAATTGTTACACCTTTTTGGTTTGCAATAATTTCATTTAGTTCTGCTAAATTAACTGCTGTAGTTCTGTTTGGTGTTAGTTCAACTAAATTAGTTGGTACTTTTACAAGTTTGCCTGTGTGATGAAATCCAGCAAGCATATTGCGTCCGTCTGTTAATTGTGTCCTAGCCATTACTTCTGACAACTCGTCAGCACTTTGGCCTGCGTTACTTTCTAGTGTTTTAAATAAACTATCGTGATCTGCGGCATCTAAACTTTCTGTATGAATAACCAAACACTCAGTTGGGTCACCTGGAATAGTTCTATATGCAACGACTAGTTTTCGATTGTTAGTAGTAAGTCTACCAACGTGTTTGAAATCTGCCATGTTATACTCCTTGTGCAGGATCAGTTGTTGATCCTTGTTGTTGTTGTACCGCAGAAAGGAATGCTTCAAGTTTGCCATAAACTTGACCTACACTCATCATTTCGTTTGGTTTAAATGCTCCCCGTGAACTTGCAACATCAATAATTGTTTTAAGTCCTTGGAGGTCTTGTACTGATAAATCTGCGCCTGCTTGTGGAGCCGCCGTTTCTGCTGGTGCAGTTGCTGGGGCTTCTACTTGTGGCACATCTTTTACTGTATCTTTTGTATCGCTCATTATTTAACTCCTATATAGTATATATGCGTACTTTATTTATTTGTATCGCAAAAGTGGACAGGCTAACATGAAATAACTCATTTCTTTACCATCTTCAAATCCTACTCGCATATGTAATTTTTGCTCAGTGTTCATTGCTTTTGTAATGATAAATCTTCCTTTTAAGTTCTCTGATATCCAGTCTTGTATTGCAATTTCTAGATTATAAAGTACTTCAAAATCACAATATTCATAATGAGGTGGAAGTACTTTAGGATTTCTTATTTTAAAAATATTATTTGGGTTAGGTGTTTTAAATGGATTCTTCATAGTGTGCAGTCATCCCAAATGGCGCTTGTAAGTTCTTGTCACGGTGACTATGTATTACAAAGATAGTATCACAATAATCTTCATCACCCCAACTACCAAATGGATATCCATCTGTAAACATAATAAATTTCTTAGGTTGTATATCTTTCTCTTTCATATATGACCAGTTAACATCAAAGTCAGTGCCACCGCCGCCTAAAATTTCGTACTCAGTAATATCATTACCGCCGTCTGCACTAAAATCTTCTTCGTTATAGACTTGTGTATCAAAGCACCATAGTTTAATTTTATAGTCCTGATACTCGTCCATAATACCCTTAACTTCACCTAAGAAGTCAGCGGCTTGTGAATTACCAATAGACCCACTCATATCAACTCCGATACACAAATCAATAGTATCTTGAAAGTTCATACCTGGAAGTATTGCGCCAGTATGCCAACCTTTACGTGAAGGACGACTAAATGTAAAATCACTCTTAATTGTTGATTGTATTTGCTGACGTAGTAGTTCACGCCAGTTCATTTTAGGTTCTGTAAGTTCTTTAATCATACGTGATATCTCGCCTGGAGTATTACCAGCACCTGCGCTCTGTGCAGATGTAATCATACTCTCTTTAATTTCATCACGTATCTTTTTTAATTCATCTTTTGAATATGTTGGACGTCCTTCGCCTTTACCTTTACCTTCTTTGTCTCCAGCACCTGGTGCGTTGTTGCCTTCGCCTTCGTCAGCATCTTTCTCCCAATCAACATGTTCGTCTAGTAATTGTCCTAACTGTTCTAGTTCGTCGTCATCATACTTTTCAAAAATATCATCATATACTTCTTCTGAAGCCCAACCATCATATTTAAAGTCTTGAAAAATTTGTATTTGATCTACACGTTCGCCGATCTTATCACGTACTAACAAGTTGTTTACAAGATAGTCACATGCAATATTATATACACGAGGTTCTCTATCTTCACGTCTTACAATATGATCAAATACACAATGTAAAATTTCATGTGCAATAACAAACTCAATCTGCTTGTTAGTTAACATATTAAAAAATTGTGTATTATAGTATAAGTTACGACCATCTGTTGCGGCAGTAGGACACCAATCATCACATGATTGTACACGCATACGTGTAGCCATGTTGCCAAAGAACGGATGTCGCAATAAAAGACCCACTCGGGCTACAATAACTCGATCATGAACTTCTTCACGCATTACTGCAAGTTGTTCATCTGTTAGTTCTACTGGTGTAAAGCCTTTAGTATCTAAACTCATGTTAAGCCCTTTTTTCTATCTATACATATATAATAACATATTTACTAGATTTGTCAACCTATTTTTTGCCAAGATAAAAGGGCAGAGTGACCCCTGCCCTTCTAGTCTTATGTACTGGCGGCACTAATGTACTTGCCAAAACGTTCATGGAATTCATCAAAACATGCAACTTCGTCTGGATCAATTGGAAGTTGGTATTGTGTAATAGCAACTTTAATGCCCATAACTACAAGTTCTGTTTCGAAGTTATCCATTGCAAAGCGCAGGAAGTTATTAACCATGTCGTCAAACTTTTTATCATTCTTATCTGATGCTTGTTTGAGTTCATAGCACAAGGATACTGTCAAGGAATACATGGCACTGATTTCTTTAGTACCCATTTCTTTAACTTTACCTGCTAGGATATCAGTTGGGTTAGGCATACTCGCCGCAACTCTACGATGAGCCATAAACTTAACAGCCAACCCTTCTCCTACTGCACCGGCTACTAAATCAGTAGTGGTGTTCTCGTCATCGTCATCTTCAAGTAATTCTGAAACAAACGACCAACTACGTGGTGTTGCAAAAGAACGACTAGGTGACTTTGGATCGAAATCATAAAGGTCTTTCTTACTAAATGTAAGATAACCTACAACGTCATTGTGTTCACCGTTTTCAACAGCCCATGTAAACCAATCATCAAAATCTACTGCTAGTTCTAAGTGTACAAAACGATTGGCTAACGGAGCAGGCATACGGTAAGTAACACCCTTGTCTGCTTCACGGTTACCTGCCGCTACAATTAGTACGTTGTCAGGTAGTTTGTATTGTCCTACACGACGGTTAAGAATAAGTTGATATGCCGCCGCTTGTACTGCTGGCGCCGCAGAATTCATTTCGTCTAAGAAAAGAACAATGTAATCAAACTGTGCCGCAAATTCTTCTGTTGGAAGTTCTGCTGGCGGTGCCCAAGCCATTGTATTATCATTTGCACTATAATACGGAATACCTTTAATATCTGTTGGATCCCATAAAGATAGTCGAATATCAATTAAGTGTGATTTTTTTAGTTGTTTAGTAATTTGCCCTACAATGTCAGACTTACCAATGCCTGGAGGTCCCCATAGGAAAATAGGGCGTTTTTTCTTAAATGCTCTAACAATACTTTTCTTTGCGCCATTTGGCGTTACAGTGCGTACTACAGATTCCATGTTATATTCCTCGTTTGTTTGTATCAGTGCCATACTTAATTTCTTAGTATGTATATATAATACACTACATTTGCGAGAATGTCAACCTGTTTTGGTACTTATTATTTAATTTGGTAATAGTTACCAGTTTTTTCTTTTTCAGGATGCTTGCCCTGATAGTTCAAAACTGCCGCTTTAATAGCATCTTCTGCTAGTACACTACAATGAATCTTTACTGGAGGTAATGCTAGTTCAGAAGCAAGTTCGGTATTCTTTATTTTACCTGCTTCACCTAACGACATACCTTTAACCCATGTAGTTAATAAACTACTGCTGGCAATAGCACTACCGCAACCGTAAGTTTTAAACTTAGCATCTTGAATAATGCCGTTGTCATCAACTTTAATTTGTAAACGCATTACATCGCCACACGCAGGTGCTCCCACCATACCTGTTCCAATACTTTCGTCTTTGTCATCAAACTTGCCTACATTACGAGGGTTCTCGTAATGGTCCATTACTTTATCTGAATATGCCATGATTTTAGTCTCTAGTTATACTATATTATTTATTATTTAAATATTTTTATTTTGTCTGTTTAATGCTTTTGTTAAACCATACTTCTTTACATCGCCACTAAAAAGATGTAGTTCAAGCGCCTTCTTTTCGTCCGTTACTTCGATGCTGTATTTACATAACCAATAAGGGCAATCAATAAATTGATCTAACCATATTATTGTATTAGTTGTAAGTTCAAAGTCTTTTGGAAATGGTATATCAAACGTAGTTAATTCAAGTTCTGTTTTTATAAATTCTAAACCTGCATCAGTTAACCGTAACCCACCTGTCTTTTTAACTCTTGTATTCTGCCACCAAGATGACATATATTCTGCCATGGTAACATCTGATATTGCAATATCGGCTTGCTTTAAAAAGATCTTAGTGAATGTTTCTTTCCAGTTCATTCGTCTGTAACTATTTCGCCTGTTGTTAACATAACAACATTAAAGTCTTTACAATTAAACATCTCGTTTAATTTGCTTGATAAATTATGTGCATGGCCTGGATTTGAGAAACTAGTTTTTTTGTATTTTGGTCCAGGAAGGTTTGTATACATATTTGAACTTTTTAAATTAAAAGGTTTGCCTTTATGAAAGATAGCCCATATTGCTTCGGCTTCCAATACTTGTTCAGATCGATATGTTTTTTTATTCACGTATTCTAGTAATACCGTAGGCTTAGGTCTACTCATGCGTTACATCCTCTTAGTTATATACGCATATATTTATCCTTTTAAAAGGTTAAAGTAGCAGTTATCTAAGTTGTAGACCTAATTGTTTAATTGTTTGTTGTACACATAATGCTTGAACTTTACAATCTTCTAATGCATTGTGTGCGGCAAAGTTAATTGCTTTGCGAGGATCTGTTGGCATAATGCCAAACAATGTTCTACTATCTTTAATTTTCCAAAACGGCCAAGGCAAGTGATGATCATATGATCTAAACATATCTTCTAGTATAACAATATCAAATGCTGGTCCTTGGCACCAAATAGTATCAACACCAACACACCATTTGTTTAGTGCTTGTAATACTTCTAGTACCGGTGTACGATTGTCATCACCTAGTGCTTCTTCACGTACATCTTCTGCTTGTTTGCCCCACCACTCTAGTGTGCTTTCAGAAGTTGTTCGACCTTTATCAAGTTGTTCGTCTACATTAAATCTATAATAGAATGGTTGCGTAGGTTCGCTTATTTCATTCGGATTAAATTTAACACCACCAATTGTTAATACAGTTGCAGTTGGTAAAACATCTAATGTTTCTAAATCAATCATTGCATGAGTTGTCATTACCAATTATCTCCGCCGTCCATTTGCACTTCTACAATTTCTTCTTTGCTTGCATTTTCTTTTACAAACTTTTCCATATCGCCTTGTAGCCTAGACATTACAATACCTAGTGTAAATGCTAACCCTTTAGCCTGTTGCAAAGTAAGTTTTACTTCTCTTGCTTGTCCAGAGTCAGCCTGTTTAACCTGTTGAATAAACTGCTGTATAGGACCAGTATTAAGAGGATCTTGCATTGACACGTGATAACTCCGCTCTCATTTCTATGTCAGTCTTAAACGGACCACAATAGTTGTAACGTTCGATTGTTATTTGTTTAGGACAAAAACTCTTTACCCAGCCTTTTTCAAATTCAATACAGTAATATCCTGCACAGTAAAGACTTTTGCTCTTGTTACTTTTGCTAAACAACGGTAATTTATTTTTAACGTCATACATAGGATTATAAGGTTCGCAACTTGTTGGATATCCATGCACTTCAAAGTCTGATGCAGTTTCTACTGAGTCAGTAGTACTCCAATTAATTTTTCCTAAATGTTTCTTTAGTTGGTCAAAGTCACCAAACACAGTAGTACCTTTATCACATGAATAAGAATAACATTCTTCTGCGGCACTTAATGTTCCTACCTTTGAACCGTTTTCTTCTACAATCCAAAATTTATTCTTAAGGACTTCTTTTGCTTTTATTGTCATGATGGGTACCTCGCTTGTAATGGTTCTGCAAATGCCTGTGCCTGGTCTGCAATACGTTGCATATCCCACTTAGCACAGAACTTCATAAGACGCATGCCTACTTGTGATACTTCTTTAGGCGTCATATGTTCTTCAATTGTGTCGTTAATAATACTTCTAATGTTGCCAGGTTGTGCAGTTAAATCACATAGTACAACGTTACGTTGATAGTCATCTAGTACACGATGCTCTTCACCGTTATGATCTGTCCAACGTTGTAACATCATGTTATTCCAGTTGTAACCTTTTGCAGTCTTATCAGCATACGCTTCAATAAGACCTACTTTGTTCTTAGTACCTTTTGTACGTACACCAGGGTAAGCACTAAACACATTATCACTAGTGTCGCCACGCATACACTTTTCAAACAGCATAAAGTCGGGCTTAGGTGCTAGTTTAGGTTCTTTAGTTTTCTTGTCAATAACTTCTGCACCTTTGTCATCAAAGTAACCTTCGTGTGTAATAGTAACATTTTGTATACCGTTGTACTGTTTACAGTTAGGAGCAATCAATTGTGCAAAGTCACCATCAGTACTAATAATAACATGATTGTCATTAGGATGTGCTTGTACCCAACCTGCAATAAGATCATCTGCTTCTAGTTGCGAATGACGCATAACAGTACAGTTAGTCTTGTCTGTAACAAAGTCTTTAAACTCATCAAAGCACTCCCAAAACACTTTATCTTCTTCTTGCTGACTAGGTGTAAGTGCATCACGGCTTACTTGCCTGTTACGCTTGTAAGGCTCGTAATAGTCTTTACGCCAACTGCGTCCTTCTAAACAAAACACAACATGATCAGCATTAAAGTCTTTCCATGCTTTCTTAACACCTGCAAGCGTAATATGAAAGGCCATACCGACCTTTGTGTCAATATCGCCACGTACTACATGCCTTGCACGAAAAAATGTGTTTGCAGTGTCTACTAGAATATAAGTTGCCATTAGTTTGCCTTTGTATAATTTATAGTATTATTATAACACCAGATCTGGCTGTTGTCAACCATTAAGATACTTCACTCTTACCTTTGTCAATAGGCACAACATTGATATATCCTGCATCACGTTTAGGATCTTGTCCATCCTCTTCGAGCATTTGTGATACAATAGTTCTAAACCACTTATCAACAATTTCTTCATTAGACTCGCCAGTGTATCCAGCATCAAGTAAATCTTCAATAAACTGATTATTCCAATCAAGTTCAAAGAATCCGTTTCGAATATTGTCTGAATTAACTTGAGTGTCTAATACAGCAACCCAGGGCTTGTTATCTTTTGTAGCCTCTTCTTTTTCTTGTTCTAATGCCGCACGTCGAACGTCTTCTGGTGTTCGACTGTCCTTAGTTTCTACTTCGGCTTCTTTTTTATTACGTACTAGTTTGTTCCACCAACCCATATTTACCATCCTATTTTCTCCCATGGTACATCTTTGTCACCAAAGTGTCCATAGGTACAATTGTTACTATAATTATTATACTTGAATAAGTTGAATCTGTCAATGATTCCTTTTGGAGTTAAATCAATTTCATTACGGATAAACTTTTCAATACTTGCATTGTGACCATTTGAATCAACATAAATGCTAGTAGGCTCTTTAATGCCAATAGCGTAACTTAGTTGTATGTTACACCAGTCTGCCATGTTGTCTGCCACTACGTTCTTAGCAAGCCAACGTGCCATATAAGCCGCACTACGGTCTACTTTGGTAGGATCCTTGCCACTAAATGCGCCGCCACCATGGGGAGCAAAACCACCATAAGTATCAACAATAATCTTTCTACCTGTGAGACCTGTGTCTCCATCGGGTCCACCAATAACAAAATTACCAGTAGGATTAAGATGCCATACAGTGTTTTCATCGATCAAGTCTCCTAGTTCTTCCATTGCCGCAAGTTTACAAATATGCCTTGCTTCTTCTACATTGCCTTTTGAGTGTTGAGTACTTATCACAACTTGGTCAATGCGTTTAATTATACCGTCCCGTCTTGCTCCGTAGTACTCTACACTTACTTGACTTTTAGCATCTGGACCTAGTATACTTCCACGTTTTGTTTTTAAATTCTTTAATACTGCATGACTATAATGTATAGGTGCCGGCATCATACTAGGAGTGTGATTACACGCATACCCAAACATAAGTCCTTGATCTCCTGCACCAAAGTCGTCTGTACCTAGTGCAATGTCTGCACTTTGTTCATGTATTTCATTATAAAACTTTAACGTATTCCAATGAAATCCATTTTGCTCGTAACCAATTTCTTTAACTTTGTTGCGTACAATATGCTCTACGTTTGCACTTGTTACGTTAAAGTTCTTTACTTCACCTGCTAACGTCACCATGTTAGTAGTTACAAGTGTTTCAATAGCGACCCGTGTAGTTTCATCACCGTAATATAATCCTGCATCAACTAATGCATCACTAATTTGGTCTGCTACTTTATCTGGATGGCCGTCACTTACACTTTCGCTTGTAAATATGTGGTTCATAGTAATCCTTTTGATCTTAATTCGTCGTCTAAGTTTCTAATCGGAGCCTTCATTGCTTTTTCGTGTTGTGCATTTTTATAATCTCTAAGTTCCCCATGCATTTCCAAAGAGGGAGATATGAAGTCTGGGGGTAAAACGCCATCCCCTTTCCATACATGCTTCGGCGACTTCTTTGACGTTGAGAACATATTCTTCACTGCGTCCGCCCATCGGCATAAGATATACCGGACATTCCACCCCGGCACTTCTATAAGCGTCCACAGCCTTAGTGACTTCGTCAAAGTCGTCATTAGTAGCGACAACAAACTTGAGATAAAGTTCGCTATCACTAACACGCTGATAGTCACTAGCAACGTCAGGCTTAATAGCAGTTTCCCAAGGTTCTCCGCTAACACTAAGTTTTGGGGAACAACTCCAAGTGACTGTAATTCTGTCGCTTTTGTTGAGATAGTTAAATAGATCTTCGTGTAGATGTTGTGTAGTGTTTGTTTCAAATGTAACATTTTTTAAGTCCTGCATACGTGGGTGTTCAAATAACTCGACATACAACCGTTGCCAAGCAAGTAGCGGTTCGCCGCCTGTCATAATTAAATGGACGTCTTGCCCATTATTCATTGTCCACTTACCTTCTGGAGTAAGTGATAGCAGATGTTCTACAACTTCTTCAACTTCTGCTTGTTTATTAAACTTTTTAAATTCTGGATAGATACTTGCATAAGTATCACAACCAGTATGTATAATAGGCAAGTCGTTAAACTCTTTAGTAGTTTCATGTACGCCTGCGTCAATTAACCCTTGCACTTCAGCATTATGAATAATGCCTTGCTTTTGTTTTACATCACGCATAGGTTCATTTTTTAAACCAAAGTTCATACAACGGAAGTTGCATCCGAATGTACGTAGAAATACACTAGGTACTCCTACAAACTTGCCTTCACCTTGTACAGAATAGAATGCTTCTGAATATCTTAATTTCATTTAAAACTCCGTTGTTATGTTTATAGTATACTATCTATTTAGGTTTTTGTCAAGTGTTTTAAAAATTTTGTAGCAATTAACTGATGATAGGATTGATTAAAATGTTCTTTGTCTTCTTCGAAGTAACTTTCATAATTTATGTTCTTATCTGTAAAGTATTGCTCTACACTTTTCTCAGCAATTTTAGTTACTTTAAGATCACCATAAAAGTTCCATTCTTCAGGAAAGAATGTTCTTTCTCTCATTTTAAACAAGTATAATGGAATATTCTTATCAGCACACATATTGTCCCATGTATAAATATCTTTAAAGAAATCACGTTGTTCTAAGTGTGTATTAAGTTCAAAGAATGTTTTAATTTGCATATAAGATGCTTCACGGATATTAGGCTCGCTTAATCCATCTTCGTAACTAAATTTTAGTCCGGGGAACTGTTCGTAATCACCTTCATGTGGTTTTTGATACAGTTGTAAATAGTCTCCTGATATAATCTGGTCAAGATATCTATCAACAGTCTTGTTTTTGTTAGTACCTTCGTAGTGCGTAAATTCATCTATGGGTACTACTTTAGGATCAAGTTTTTCATTAAATCCTAAAATGAATCTGTTTAATGATGACATTAAGATAATAACTTCATCAATGTCATCATATTTTTTAAACATACTTCCTAACCAGTCAGCATACGATCGATTGTTTGCGCCTGGCATGGCATAGACTACAGCCTTTTTATTATGTAGTTTTGCATATTCTTCAACATAACTATTTTCATTCCATACGGAAAAACTGCCTAGACCTTGTTCTCCAGGAACAGTTTTATATCCGCATGTATGACTGTCGCCTATAAAGAGTGTTCTAGTCATTAAAGTATTTGTTCAGCATTTCGAGTCTGTCATCAGCAGTAGCCATAGCATCCAATTCTTTTTGAATTGTTTCAATAATATCTGAATGCTCACCAATGCCAACAACTTTTTCCATATACACATTAATATTAGTTTTGTGTAATAAGATCTCTGCTTCGGCATGTAATTTTGCCGCATTAATCATTTGTTGTTTCAACATACGTTCCTTTCCTGTAGTTGCCTTTGTTAGGTATTACGTGTCGTACGCCGCCGCGCGGATCATCCATATCGCCTTTGCGCCTAGGAATTAAATGAACGTGTGGGTACATAACAGTTTGACCTGCTGATTCTCCAACGTTTTGCCCAATATTAAATGCATCACAGTATCCCCGTTCAGTCCAGTCATATCCCCATTGATATGCGGCTTTAAAACATGCTGTTAAATGTACCCAGTCTTCTACCTTAGGCACAAATAGAACGTGTCCTTCTGTAACTGGATAAGCATCTTTGTATACTGTAAATTCTTTTGTATCAATTAATACATCAGTCCAAGGACCCATTATTCTGTTCCTGTTGCCATCAAATTAAAACTTATAGTAATGCGTTCTCGATCAACTTTTTGTTGAGCAACACCATGCCGTAAGTGTGAAGGAAAAATTATCATACGTCCTGTTTTAGGAGTTATACTGTACGAAGGTGTATTATATAAATTTGCTTCGTCGTATCCAGCCCAAGGCCAATTAGTATCTTTGTTAGTATCATAAAATGTAATTGGAGCATCATCTTCTTCGGCTTGTACATAATAAACACCACTCCAAGTACTTGGAATATGGTTGTGCATTTCATGATATGTATGCTTTCTGTTAATACTAAACCAACTACCGGTAAACGTTAAATCGCTTTTAAGACCCAAAAGTTTATTACCTTCCATAGCAATTTGACCGATCCAATCACGCAATGCGTTAACTTCAATCCATTCAATTACTTGTTTGCTTGGATGATAATTTGTGTAACCGTTTGCACTATAAGGGGGAGGATTCTTGTCTTCTGCTTCTGCTTTGTGAAACATTGGAATAAGTGTTTGTGCTAAACTTTCTGCATGTTCGTATTGTGTTCCTAAGATCGGAACCGGAAATAAATCTAATCTATCTATTTGTTGTTCCATTAGTATACTCCTACATTTTCCCAAGGATAAACTAACCACACATCCTCTTCTGTTTTATTTACTTCATGGCATGTGTAACTAACACCACTTGTGAATTCACTTGCTAAGTTATCAGTTAGTGTAGCAAATCGAACATTGTTGCCAAATATGCTATTCCACTTAGGATCCATTGGCAAACAACTTGCCGCCCAGTCTTCTTTGATCCAATTAAATGTAGCACCTGTATCGTTAATGTCGTCTACAATAAGGATGTTCTTATGCAACGGACCGCCTGTAACTATAGTACCGTCATTATAACCAAATGCATCTTCTGCCATCCAACAGTTAGATTCGCTATCACGGTTATCATCACGCAAACTTACTTTAAGTGCTTCACAACGAATACCAGTCATATTGCTAATAATAGTAGCAGGAACATTACCACCACGGGTAATACCTACAATATAATCAGGACGCCAATTGTCTGTGTACATCTGGTTTACAATGCTTACACACATACTTTCTACGTCAGCCCAACTGTAATAATGTTTCTTAATCATTTTGTTTACCTTTATAGTCTTGTAATGTCATTTTATATATTGTTTTAAAAGTTTCATAGGCCCTGTTTAGTGCAGGATATTCTTCACACATATCTTCTATTTTTTGTACACTAGGCATAGTATCTTTAAACTCAGTTTGATCCCAACTAATATTGTCAGCCCAGTGCGTGTCGTCAATTGTAATAGTGCTATTATGACTACTAGATACTGTAATATTATCTGTATTAAATGTATATTCACTACCGGTATCGTTTGTATACGATGTATCAATATCAATAGTAATAGGGGATGTTGTTGATGTAGATATCGTATATTCTTTACTCATCACCGAGAGCCTTGTAAAGTTCGCTGCCACTAAAAAACTCTTTTTTAAGTTTTGTAATCTGCTTATTAAGACTTGGTAAAAAGTCTTCGTAATTTTCCATGTATTCAACAATTTGTTTTACTACCTTATCACTATTTTCTAAATATGCATCATAGTCTTCAGTCCATGCACTATCATATTTAAATTCAGGCAGTGCCATTTCGCTGTAACTTAGTCTATCTGGTACCATAGGAATAGCATCAACTAATGCTCCTTCATACCAACTAATGCCAAGTGTTTCTTGCAAGTTAGCACTAAACACTATCTTAGCCTCGCCTAGTAAGTTATGATATTCGTTCTTTGAAAGTTCTTGATCTTGACATACAACAAAGTCATATTGTGGCAGTTTTGCTTTAAGATCTCTAAATATTTCAACTTGCTTTTCGGGAGCAACTCTATGTGGAAACAATATAAGATCACGCTTAGGCATATTTTTATAACTATCTAAACTATTAGCCAAGTATTCCATAGGCCAACCAACTCTAATTGCTTTGTCCATGTCAACATCATAATTGTCCATCATAGTGTCTGTAAACAAGTCAATATGGAATTCGCTTGCAAAAAAGTTATCATCGTAACATTCATACATTGACATTTCGGCATGCCTTACCCAAGGCTTATCACCTATAAGTCTGCCTAAGAAGTCTTGTGGATCGTAACTACCAGCATGCCATAGGCCGCCAATAGTAACGTCAATGTCTAGTAGTTCTGCCATATACTTTAATTGTATAACAGTAGGGTTCCATGCATCAGTGTATAAAAAGTAGTCACCGTTTTTAACAGTTCCTGCACAGAACATTTCACCTATCTTTTCTAGTTGTTTTGATTTGTATACGTTAGTACCACCAAAGTTAAGAAACGCCCCAGGCGTAGTTGCCTGAGGAGTCTCTCCACCTGAAATTACAACGACATCTTCATTTGTAGCATGACGAAGTTGTTTAGGTAAGTACTCCTTCCACTGTGCAGTGTAACGTGTATCTACTGCTTCGATGTCTACAATAAAGATTGTCATTTACTTTCTCCGAGGTACAAAGTTTTTGCCACCATTACGTGCTTTTGCACGAAGCCAGCCTTGATGCTTGTTGTATGCAATCCACACAGGAGCATCGTTTTTGTAAAGATCTTTTTCATTAAAAACTTTACCTTCAAAGCGACAGAAGTCGCGTAACTTATCCAAGTCGTTAAAGACACGATTGTATGCTTCACGATTAAATTTAATTGCCATTTTAGTGTTTCCTTTTTTAACAGCATCTACGGGCGGGGATAAAATATTGAACAGCCATTTTCGCCATCTTCGGCGACATCAATTTCTACAAAGCGGCTTGGGTACTTTGCAGTGATTTTTTCATACAGTTCGTCTGCGATCATTTCGCACGAACGATGATTTAGAATAAGCACTTCACCGTCGGACGTGCTTTGTCCATTATAAAGTCTTTCCATCCATCTTTTGAACTGGATGAATTCGATGTCTCTATCGTTGTGGAACACTTCGATACGCACCCGGAAGTGAAAAATATGACGATGAGGAATACCAAGAAACGACACATCGTCCCAATCTCCTGTTGCCAATTTCGGATCACTATCTGCTCCTGGATACATATGGACACCTTCTTTTCTAAAGGTTACCCATACACTTCGTTGTGCATTATTTAGTGCATTTTCTTGTGTCATTTTCATATCTTCTTCTCTTGTTCTGCGTAACATGTAGTCATAATATCTTTCATTTGTTATACTCATTATACTATCACTTTATCACTTTGTCAAGGCCATATTTTGTCCAATCCGTAAATTTATTACGGTCCATTAAATCATGCAGGCTATGGCACCAAACGCCTGGATTAGATGCTTTAAAATCTTTGTCATCAATCTTAATCATTGTGTTATAGTTCCAC
>Ga0115008_10001698_pt1 | contig 18054 bp, 22 predicted proteins | sample FraStrMetagenome_FD_87164 | JGI IMG/M metagenome (GOLD analysis project Ga0115008, IMG submission 87164) | Marine eukaryotic phytoplankton communities from Arctic Ocean - Fram Strait ARC3M Metagenome | ecosystem: Environmental > Aquatic > Marine > Oceanic | place: Fram Strait | collected...
GTATTATGGTTAAGATAGCGATGGGACATTTCTCCACTTTGGCTGTCACAACTCGTGCCCCTCGTACCATCGATCGAACCAATTTGACCCATTTACCATTTCCAGTTCCCATACTAACCCTAACTCGAATCCTAACTCGAATCCTAACTCGAATCCTGACTCGAATCCTAACTCGAATCCTAACCCTAACCTCAAACAATTCATCTTTCGTGTGATTTGTGATTTGTGATTTGTGATACACGTCACTACTACTCGCTGCACACAGCACACAGTCACCTCTTTCTCATTTATATACTCGTACACATCATCATATCGCCAATCACTATTGTGTTATTGTTGCACGCTGAGCTGAGCACATATTTCATGGTACCAACCTCGTGTACTTCATTAGAGCTTGTCCGCATCCATCGCATATTACAATTAGAGAATACGGTATTTGAATGAATCATAATATATTCCATATTTGAGTTCGTTGGCAAATTGAAATTCATATTCAAAATATCGAAATCAAAATAAACATCCAACGATAGAAACAATGAAGTTATCCTCTTCCTTATACAGCAGCAGCAACAGCAGCATCATCTATTATCATAGTCATCATCATAGTCATCATCATTTCAAAGCAAGTAATAAGAGTTGGAATGTTCCCATAAAGTTCATGCATGTTCGTGTGTTATCACTATTATTTCTGTTATGGATGATGGTCCCGCAAGTATCCTGTCTTTCGAATCCTCACAATCACAATGGCGATCCTATAAACAATCATGTGAATAGACGTGGTATTCTACAAACGTGTCTCCCATCTGCTGCTGCTGCTGCTGCTGCTTCGTTACATGTCCTTCTAGATCCGATTTCGGTGTCTGCGGCAACGCCACTCTCAAAGGAGGAATGGGAAAATGATCCGAAGTTGCGTTTTGAACGGCAGGTGCTTCGTCCTCGTCCTAATACGAAACTATTGCGTCCGCGTTTGAATCAAGATTTTGCTGTGTTGCTCATGCGTTCGTCTTACAATGCTTTGGATGAAATGGATGTCGTGGCAATGGATCAGTTTCAACGTGATTTTTTCTTGGTGAGACAGGCGGAGTATGAAACTTATGTGAATGGAGCGGGTGGACCAGGGGCTGTACGTCAAGGAATGCTGGATGATCCGTTATATTTTGATTTTATATCGTTTGCGCAGTATGCAACGATATCGAGAGAGCTGAGCGGGGGTGTACCGCTTTTCTTCACAGAACAACAACCGGATCCGCAATCAGTGGATGAAAATGGACTAACAAATAAATTTGTATCTGTAGTCGTACAGCGTAAGCCGGAATATACAGCGAGGGACGTGGACTTTGCACAGGTACATAGCGATTTGGTTGGATCTGCTATTATCGATCGATTGAAGCAAACATTTGGTGGAACTCCGTCAGCTTTGCCTTTGTTTGAAAACGGAAAAAGGCCATCAGCTTCTGTTGTTGAACAGGCATTGAAACAATTAGTGAATCTATTTCTCATTAACGGATTTGCGTTAGATGGTTCTCTTGTATCGAGTACAACTAATTCCTCAAATAAAGCTTTGACGTTTGAAATAAGGTTTATCTCGCCAGCAAATTTATGGTCGGGACAAGCCTTGGAGATAAGGAAGTCTAAGGCTAGAAATAATTTTGTTGGCAAGGCAGCTAAGGTATTGCTGAGTGATGCCGGTTTTACGGTCACAACAAACGTGAAATATACAAAGACTGATGAAATAACAACAATATACCTCATTTAAGGCAAGGGCTGGAATTATTATAAATGCTCTTGAATCAATTAACTTAAATGGCGGGTTAAGCGTCGAATCCGTCTGTGATTGTCAAGATTTACTCTAACGAAACCAGTAGTTGTGAAACTGCGAACGGTATCAATTCTTACTATGTCTAAACCAATGTTATCGATGCTCACTCTGTCTCCTACGTCGTCTATATACGTTTCTGTTCGTCATTGCTGTAATTCATGGACTGTATTAGTCATTCTTAGTCTTGCAAAATGGCTTACGCTAGTTATTCAATGATATGATCCAATTCGCCGTTGTTGCTGTTTGTCATATTATATTCCATGCATATCTACATTCCGTCCTTTTAACAAGAAAGGAATCAACAGAGGAAATGATGGTGGACTTTTACATAAAACCGGTTCAAGGTAAACTATTTCGGTAGTTCAGAAACCTCATCTTGGATGTTGGCATGACACAAGAGAAACAATACAAGAAAGAGTACGAAGAAACAATCCAGCAATATGGATTAGCCTTGATTAAAGAAGATGTAAAAAACTGAATCCACAGGGATGTGTCAAATAATCAGCAATAAGGTTAGTGTTAGAGTTGAAACTTTTAGTTAGGTTGCGTCTGTTGGATTATTCTCTTTATACGTTGACTACAGATTTAGAGTTGGTGATGGATCGAGTGCCGATTTGTTGTTGATAACAAATACTTACTTTTTATTTTATAATGTTAATAAAAGTATTAAATTTGATTTTATGTAGCAATGATTGTAGGCATCATCTTTTGAATTTACAAGAGCAGGATGATAATGGAACTGTTGTAGGTTGTGATGGAAGTTTTAATGTTGACATGATACTAAGTTGATAGATCTTCGGGTCTCGACACCTTGGAATATTTAACGTCAGTACTTAATGATTCCTATTGTCTTATTTTGAGGAGCACTATTGAATGCCTCTGATATTATCCAAATGAGTTTTAGTGAGATAGCTTTGATTTCAATTTACATTAGTTGTCATAAAGTAAAATTTAAGTAACATTCTTATCATTAATATATCATTGTTGTCTTTTGATAACTTTACGAGCTGCTCAATTTCAACAAAAGTTCGAATAATTGACTTATTTCCCCTATCAAGCTTTCCACATGATCTACCACTACTTTTTTCACCATTGTAAGTCTGCGGTAGAAGAGCATGTATCCTATCCATAATTTCTCTGATGACTTTCGCATACCTCACTAGACTTAGTTCTCTCACTCCTATACTTTCAAGACAAATAACATGGTGAATCCGAATTTTGTTCAATAATGGTAACTTTTTATTCTCCAAAGTGAAGCATTGGCGCATAAGTTTGTCAATCGCTGAGTCGACCATATAGAACCTCTCTGTAAATTGAGGTACTAACAACAACTGTCTTTAAACCTGAAGACAATTAAAAGAAGTAGAAATAAGCATGGACGCAATACTTTCGTTTGTAACTATCCTGACGAATTCTACATTTTCAACTGGAACTCCATACACTAGAAAACCATATAACTTCATTCTCTTTTGTTCTTAGAACAGGCTTTTAGTATTGTTGCGCTGATACTAATTTACTGATTTTGTAATCTTGGAATTATGAGACTTATATAATTGTATCCATTGATCTATTGGATTCGATTCTTCTAATCGGCACGCAATCAACGCAATGGATATCCTTTAACCGTTGCATATTTTATAGCAAGGTTATGCACACTTTTTCGTCACATTTTGCTCCTCTCGCAATTAGATCACTCGAAATGAAGGACACTCACCACAAAAACGAAAGTCTCTTATACAAAGAAATTTATCCTGAATATTCTGGAATATCTTAACTTATTCTGAATTGTATTCATTAACAATTACAGAAACATCAAAAACACGATAACAAGAAGTCTAGAATACATGTATTTGGAATGTTGGAAATTAATCGTCTGGAAGTGAAGTTACAATATTTCGTTGAAGTTGTGCAACTATGTGCATCTCGTCAGATGAGGGTTAAACTTTTTCCTCAAACTACTTCGATGTATTCTTTTTAATTTTCTGAAGTCCTCTATAACTTTTTCAACTTCTCTTTTTTTGCAAGTTGTTATGTATTACGCTTATCATCATCTCTCTACATTCGTTCTCTATATCAACGAGGTTCTGTGCTAGTGTTGGTCATTTGATTACATCGATGTTACTTGGATCTCTTAGTTTATTTTCATCTCTCTACATTCGTACGGTCATTTATGTCAACGAGGTTCTGTGCTAGTGTCGGTCATTCGCCTATATCTATGGTACTTGGAACTCTGCTCGGATCTTCAACTATTCCTTGACTTTTAAGACTCTAACCAATTATCACTCTTCAGAAGTCCAAGTCCTGCACCCCGCACCTCCTTCACAACGAAATCGATTCGACATATGGCATGCAGGGATCCTGGAACCTCTAATGCATCGATTTGTTAGGGTTGGGGTTATCTTACTTGAAATTACCTAGGAGAGGACAAGTTACATGGCAGTGCAAAGTCAAATTCATTTGTGAGTTGTGAGACGTTTTAGACTTTCAGTTGTAATGACGTATCCAAGACTCACTTCGACATCTGAGTTCCCATTACACTATACCGGTACAAATATATGTACTTGGTTCCTACATCATGTACACACACAGATGTACAGATGTACAGATGTACACACAAGAAGTATGAATAATTCTTGGAACGAGAACAGCACGAGATTCACCCCAATCTCACATTTCTCTAATACAAAATACAAGCACAATTACTACAAACGTGCGTGTTGAAAGGAAAAACAAAGCCCATTTGCCATATTATCGTGAATGTGAAGGACATGATGTCACACGACTCATCGCGAAGTCAAATGTCAAGACTTGACATCCAATTGGATTCTGAAATACTCAAACATTCACAATTCACACCCTTCACATCATCTTTCAAGGACACGTGCTCACAAATCCCATTCGCATCATCTAGATATCATTTGCATATCCTCCATCATTCGCGAGTAGGCAGCTAACGACATCATCTGCTCTCATTATGTTTTCTCGTAAAGCTACCATCACGTTATTCCAACGCAGTAGTTCCTCGTTGCTGTGGCACCCGAATGCCCAGGCACAGAATTACTGTCGAAGTCTAAGCGTTTGTGCTCGGAGTGTGGTCCATGTTCCAAAGCTTTGTTCGAAGCAGCAGCGTGCAACATTCTATGCTGCGTCGGATGCTCCTCCTCCTCGTCATTTGGATACTTCTTCTGTATCGTTACAGCGACAGCAGCAACGTTTCAAGTCTTCAGTTGCTGCTACTGCAATGTCACAAGTCGATTGCAATCACATCATCGATGATAGATCTTCTTACAATGTTTCTCAAACTCTCACGTAAGCAGTCGATATTTCATTTATACGTTATTATAGACGTTGATAGACATACGCACATTATATTGTTCTATTCTTGGCATCCTTGAAGAACTTATTTCAAAATTGGAGAGAAATTGTATGTCGTTATGTTTCTCATATAAGATTCTTATGATTTTGATGATTACACTTATCGTACAGCGGCCCGAATGCATGTCGATCTATAAATCTTGATAAATCTTTGGGAATTTCGAGTCCAAATACGTAAGTGCACAAATATGCTATGTATGCTCTTACAGAGATATCATTCAAATAGTAGGCACTCACTAATTTCCTTTTTTTTATTTCTTGGCTCTTATGTGCATGAAACTTTAACGTTTCTTTTATATCCGTGAATGTATATTATTAAATTCATTATACCACAATCATTATTACAATAGAGTCTATCGTAATTTAGCATTCCAAGAACTCTTTGAACACGAGCAAAACAACAATGAAGGCATAGTTGCCATTGCCAAGTACGGTCCTACCTTTTCGGTAGACACTGGAATGTTTACAGGACGTAGCCCCCAAGATAAATGGATCGTGCGTAATCCAGGATCCGAAAGTGAACAGCACGTAGACTGGGGCTCTGTCAATCAAGAAATATCACCCGAAGTCTTCGATGATTTATATGACAAGGCAGTGAAACACATGGATAAACTCGATAAAATCTATGTCTTTGATGGTTTTTGTGGAGCCAATCCAAAGAGTCAGAAGAAGGTTCGATTTATTCATGAAATGGCTTGGCAGCAACACTTCGTAACCAACATGTTCATTCGACCAAGTACTTCCGATGATTTGAATACGTTCGAGCCTGACTTTACCATAATTAACGCATGCTCTCAAGTCAATGAAGACTGGGAACGTCAGAACTTAAATTCGGAAGTAGCAGTAGCTTTTAATATTGAAAAGAAATGCGCTGTGATTTTTGGCACGTGGTACGGTGGTGAAAATAAAAAGGGAATCTTTAGTCTAATGAACTATTGGTTACCCATGTCGACACCGGCCATGCTTCCCATGCACTGCAGTGCTAATGTTGGTAAAGATGGGAATACTGCTTTGTTTTTTGGGTTGAGTGGAACTGGCAAAACTACACTATCGGCCGATCCTCATCGTTATTTGGTAAGTCGTTGTCTATTATATTATCTTTACACTTGCTTATTATGTGTACTCCATTTATTTGAAATCATTAAATCTACTTATGAATGATAGATTGGGGATGATGAACATGGATGGGACGACGACGGGATATTTAATTTTGAAGGCGGTTGTTATGCGAAGACTATCAATTTATCCGAACAGAATGAGCCTGATATTTTCAGAGCAATCAAGACGGATGCAATGCTAGAAAATGTTGCCATGGAAAAGGATGGTGATGATTCTAATAATGAGTCGTTCGTACCTAACTTTTTTGATACAGAAAAGACTCAAAATGGCCGAGTCAGCTATCCGATACATCACATCGATAATTTTGTAAGTAGAGTGTGTAAAGAGAGAATGATGATGTTTATCTAATAACATTCATCTGCTCGTATGATTCGTAGTTTCGTCCCCAAATGGCGGGGCATCCAGAAAATATCATCTTTTTAACGTGCGATGCTTTTGGTGTGTTACCACCTGTGAGCAAATTGAGCCCAGGACAAGCCATGTACCATTTTTTGTCAGGATACACGGCTAAAGTTGCAGGTATGATGTATGAGTATGAGGAAGAGAATCATGTATACTGCTGCGACTTTTTCATGCAACTCATTTTGTTTTTTTTTGTTTCAAATGCAAAGGAACTGAGAGGGGAGTGAAAGAGCCAACGGCGACGTTTAGTGGTTGCTTTGGTGCAGCATTTATGACACTTTGTCACACTCGATATGCAGATTTATTGGCTGAAAAAATGAAGAAACATGGATCGCATGCTTACTTAGGTATGGTGCAGCTCATCCTTTATCGATCGCTTTGAAGTATGTGCTTAAATACTATTGATATATAAACCGTTTGCATATTTATTTTCAGTGAACACTGGTTGGACGGGAGGACCATATGGGATTGGTAGCCGAATGAGTATCAAGGATACAAGAGCATGTATTGATGGTATTCTGGACGGATCCATCCGAGATTCTACCTTTACAAAGGATCCTACGTTCAACTTTGACGTTCCTGACTTTTTAAATGGTGTCGACAGTGGTATCTTGAATCCCAGAAATTCTTGGAAGGATAAGGCTGCCTACGACGAAGCGATGAAAAATCTGGCTCAGATGTACACGGAAAATTTTGAAAAGTATTCCGGAAAGGGTTCTGCTGATTATTCCAAGTATGGACCGGCAAAATAACTAACATCTTCCAATTGATATTAAGTGACTGTAGGATTAAATCATAACACGAGATTAGTTTATTGTAACTCTCCATTCAATGAATAGAAACTGGCTGCTTGGCACATATTAGTTCAGCTTGAAAAAGTGCGCATTATTATTTTAAACAACCAAATGAAAGGTAAATGAAAACATAAAATATACATGATACATGATCAGCACTTAGGAGCTTGCGATTGTGATGTCTGCATTAAGACATACAATTAATAGCTCTTCGAAATGAAACATGTATGCTATTTAATATTCAAACAGTGAACATGTAACGATGATTCGATTATCCCTCCAAAAACCAAAGAAAATATTTGAACATTCAATGTTTTTAAATATTTTTAAAATGTACAGAAAACGAAATCCTAAATGAGATATCAAACATCGAGTAAAAGGAATTTATTCACACGCATATCAAAACCAAAGGTATTTCTATTATCCCTCAAATTCTCTTTGTTATAGAATTAAAGCGTTCAGGATAAACATTTTCTTTGCATTGCAAAATGCATGGTTATATGATGTTTCATGCAAAGTTTCTCTTGTAGTGTTTTTAAAATTTGAACGGGTCAACTCTGGGATGACGACGTTCTCGTACAATTGACGTGCAATATCAAGTCGTGGTTTGGATCCGTCATTTTCATCCAAAGTATGTGGCGGAAACGTAGAAGTTACGTTGTGAGTTATCAGACCCAATGGCTAGGATCCACCGAATCCATTTATTTTTAGTGAGCGTGCACAAAGTACAAAGCACAAAGCGAAGCGAGCCAAGCCTTTTTTGAAATCGCCAAAGTTTCACAGTATCTTCAAAAAAATGTTGTCTACAGCAGCAAAATCTCTAATCAGCAAGGTAAATTATTCATGCTTACATTAATTATTCCAACACGTTCATCGTCGAGATCACGGTTTTCAAAAAAAGAAAAGTGATGGCCGAGAGTACGTATGACAGCTTGCATGATCGGGACTTAATACTAATTTCGTTTAAACCGTTAATATTTTATAGACTCCTAAGTCCCCCGTGTTCCGTGGTGTAGCTACTTTGGCGGAAACCCTCGAGGCACAGGTTCCAGGAAAGCAAACGCAGCTTGCTCAGTTAAAGAAGGAGCACGGCAAACACGTTATCGGTGAAGTTACGGTGGACCAGTGCATCGGAGGAGCTAGATCGGTTAAATGTATGCTATGGGAAACTTCTAATTTGGATCCCAATGAGGGAATTCGATTCCGTGGTTTGACCATCCCAGATTGTCAGAAGATATTGCCGACTTTCAGTGGAGTAGCTGGAGATGGAGAGCCTTTGTTGGAAAGTTTGTTGTGGCTGCTTTTGACCAGTGAAGTTCCTACCAAAGAACAAGTAGATACTCTTACGGCTGGTAAGTTAGGGTTAATGTTGCTGTTGTGGTTGTTATGAATACACTTGAAGTATATATTTTTGGTTTTGTTCCAAAGATACAATGTTTCATATGCCAACGAAATGTTTCTGAATTATTGTCTGTGTGTTAAATAGAATTGCATTCGAGGGCTGAGAAATTACCTAGTCACGTAATTGACATTTTGAACTCACTTCCCAAGGATATGCACCCAATGACTCAGTTTACCATTGGATTGAATGCTGCACAGACTAATTCGGAATTTGCCAAGGCGTATGCGTCTGGTGTGCCAAAGACCGACTACCACAAGTACGCTCTTGAAGATATTTTGAATGTCATTGCTATTCTTCCCGAGATTGCAGCAACCATTTACAGAAATGTGTACTTTGATGGAATTGTTTCGAAAGATACAAGCCTTGATTTTAGTGGAAATTTTGCTCGTATGTTGGGTTATAATGATGCCTCATTCGATGAATTGATGCGTTTGTACATGTGCATCCACACGGATCATGAAGGAGGAAATGCCAGTGCTCATACCACTCATTTGGTGGGAAGTACTTTGTCAGATCCGTACCTCTCATATGCTGCTGGATTGAATGCCCTTGCTGGTCCTCTCCACGGATTGGCTAACCAAGAAGTTTTGAAGTGGATTCAGGATCTTTCAGCAAAGTTCGAGGCAGAGGGTAAGGAAGTGAATGCGGATACGATTACAGAGTTTGCCTGGGATACGCTGAATGCGAAGAAGGTAATTCCTGGATATGGTCATGCCGTGCTTCGTAAGACGGATCCTCGATACGTGTGCCAAAGGGAATTCGGTTTGAAGCACTTGCCAGACGATCCACTTTTCAAGGTAGTTGATACTATTTACCAGGTGATGCCCGATATTTTGAAGGAGCACGGAAAAGTCGCCAACCCTTACCCTAATGTCGACTCGCATTCTGGAGTTCTTTTGTGGCACTACGGTTTCACTCAGTTCCAATATTATACTGTCCTATTTGGTGTTTCGCGTGGTGTTGGAGCTCTTTCGCAGCTTTACTGGGATCGCGCCCTCGGTCTTCCATTGGAGCGTCCCAAGTCAGTAACTCCTGAATGGATCATGTCACAAGTAGGAATGAAGTAAAGCAATTACAAATGAACAAGTCTTTGTTAAGTTAATTTATTTAAGGACAAAACTCTATTTTGTAATATAACATTTTTAGTTGGAATAGTGGCTCTGTCTATTATTATGATAACTACCTAGGACCACGAATGATTTAAAATCTTACATCTAAATGAAACCGATATCCGAAGCAATACAGTCATTGAGTAGGACACATTAACTAAGTTCGTAAGTGGTTATCTGATACATCTTTACAAATAGTCTCAAGTGTTCCGTGAGCGAAATATGTATCCTTCACCTCATAAGTTCTAGAATATCTTGGAAATGGCGTATAAACTCAGTCTTTAATTCAAATTAAAAAAACTAAATGGGCTCTTTCCAACACTTCCTTTTTTCGGAACCTTCGCGTCAAGAAGAACAGATGCAAGCTCACCACTCTTTGCAAGTTCGGCCAGCTCATTGCACCCTCCAATACATTTACCTCCAATAAAAATCTTTGGGAGACTGGTGGCGCCTCCCTCCACTTCTTCTGAAAGTGCTACACGTGTAACGGACTCCTTACCACCAAGAAGAAACCACTCTTTCCCCAACTCTACTTCCGTAAATTCAAAATCAGTCGACTCAAGGATGTTCCGAGCTTCCACACTGAAAGGGCTCAAACCGTAAGTGTAAATTAAGGCCTTATTCTTCTTTTTCAAATCGTTAATTTCGGATATAACTTCATCTTTGTCTACCTTCGAAATACCGCCAAGCGCTGCTGCCTGGATTTCAGCCTCAAGTTTGAATATGGGTTTCAAGAGTCCCATTCCTTTGGCTGCGATTCCGACTGCTGCATTAGGAAAATAGGCGTCAGCTAAGGCAATGACCGAAAGAATTGTAAGGGCTGAAAAAGATTTCATATTGTAATTCTTGGATATTTGGAGGATGTGTTCGTATTGTAATATTGTGAGAACAATGAGGATGTAGTGAATACATGTAGTGAGTAAAGGATTTAGGACTTTTGATATTGATATTTCTTTTCAAAAATAATTTTGAATCTCACTAAAAAATGATGACTCACTATAACACGTTTGTGCGTTCCTAATTCCTATTTCTCATAATTTATTAAAACGTTATTTGGCCAAATTTTTACACAATTTCTCCAGCGTGTTTCGTTTTCACAATGTCAATATTTGTGTCCAGTATCCAGTGTCCAGTGTCCAGTGTCTAGAGTGTCCAGTGTCCACTACAATGTAGCATGTACCGACCCTGCCGCATCGGTCATCCGTGACATCCCGGCCAGGAATGACCTCCGCCGTTACGGGATCTCGGTATCTGCGTAGAATTAGTACGTGTAATCGAAGCAATATCTCCAACGAATCTAGAACGTTGCCAGTTGCCAGGCACACACATCTCACATCACACATCTCACTGTTTAGAAGGAACACAATGAGGTGAAAAAAACAGCTGAGTAACTTAATGAGGACTACGCTCTTAGTTGTCATTTATTTGCGAGACTGGGATTTCGGCAAGTAATGACGTGGTTGAAACCTGATCCACGAATGCAGCGCATCACCTGTTGAAAAATACTTTGTACCGAAATCATCAATACACAATGAAAACCGGGTTCGCCGTGATTTTTGGGCCCACAAACATGGACAGTTAAGAATTGGGTAATATCCATATGGCTGCAGATGTTGAACAAGTTGGTTATAAGCTAATATAGCGGCGTTTTTGAGGCCATACATGCCTCTTTTATTCCAATGTATATGAAGCCGTTGTGTATAATGCCGTGAAGCTTGTATTTTGATATGATATCGGGTGGAAATAATGAGTGAGGAATTTTCATATATTCTGGGCGAGGCATTGCAGATCCAAGGAAGAAATTGTTTAGATCCACTGTCATGAAACGTGCTTCTTTGTTACTATCGAAAATAGTACTGTTGATGATGAATTTTGTAGCGAGGAGATTTGCTGCTGGTGATGCAGGATCATCCGGGTAAGCCAATTTATTACCGCCAACCACCAATCGAACCCTCCATTCTTCGTCTTTGAGGGGCCGATGGTCACATACAAAGGATCCGTAGGTGACATCTCTATCAGCAGGTACTATAATCATTACCTTGTGCTGACCGACCATATTTGTTGCTTAGAGATCGATTCCAAAAATGTTTTGTGGCACCGTTCAATAGTGTTTTGATAGTTTCTTTTTTACCACTTATATCATTATAGATGTGGTGAATGCTTGATGATTTTGATTGTGCAGTACTCAATTTTTTAAGCTTCGTAAGCGGATTGATTTTTGCTAAAGGGAACTGTTCAACATCCTCTTTTAATTTCACCCTTTGAAGTGGATGCTGTGCAGAGGCAGAACGTGGAAGAGGTGATAAGGAAGGAGGAATTGATGATGGCACAAGTTGTTTTGGAAGCGTCGGAGAAGGTTGACTTGTTGCTCGCTTAAGCAAGACAGCAATAGCTTTGATGGCATCAAGAGTAATGTTTCCAGCTTGTAGAAAGGGTAGTGATTTCGGTGGATTTTATAGAATAGCTAGGATATCACTAACCGCTTGTTGTAAATAATTTTCTGTTGTAGTTTCTAGTTCATATACCGATGTAGGAATAAATTGTATAGTATCACTGTCGATTTCAATGCATGTATCAGGCAGATAGCAGCGCATACATCGATAATGATGCATAGATGGTCCTACATAAAATCCTTCTGTTGCATGATAACTCCAGGAGGATCGTTGTGATGACTTTTTGTGTACTGCGATTTTTATTCTGGGAGACGCCAACGGAGTAGTGTTGAAATCAAAATTCCCAAATAGATACGCATGTGATGATAATTTTGGATTTACTCGTGAATTACGTAGAAGATTGAGGGAAAGGTGGGCTTGGGGAAGTAGACGATCCCATTCCGATATAGGAAATGACGAGTCCGCTGATGCAAGGCCCGCTAAAAAATTGTTTTTGAACATTTGTATTGCACGTTCTGCTGCGTTGCGTCGGTGTGCGTGGGGCGGTACGAGTTGATAGATGATTCGATGTTTGGTTAGAGCTGATCTGAAGTCGGTTGAACATTCATTGTCAAGTATATGAAGCGATGGTGCATTACCACTTATATATAATTATTGATGGATTTTTAACCAGGCATCAAGAATATGAGCAGCTGGTCTTGATCTATGAGGTTCTACTAGGATGGCGTTGCTATCATAATCATAAACCACTAACAGGCACTGGTTACCACGACTTGAAACATATGGAAATCTTCCTGTTAGGTCAAAATAAGCTTTGGGTTGTGGAGAAAAACCAACAATAGCTGCCATACATTCATAAGTTTTAATGTTTGGATGCTCTGAAGTTGGAAAGAAATCTTTGTCGGTAGGAGAATCAGGTGTTGTAGTTAATGTAGATTTTGTTTTTGTTGATTGAATGTTTCTTCTTTCTTGATTCATATGTCGTTTTAGGGTAGCAATGGAGACTGGTAGATGTTTTCGTACGTTCTCAGTGGTGAGACCTGGCCATGTGAGAAAGTTTCCATTTTTATGGCTTTAATGAATGTAGACGTTACAGGACTAAACAGCACGCGTGGAGAAATTTCATTAGATTGGATAGTTGATTTGTTGATGATGACCACATTTAGGATTTGTTTGGATGTGTGAGGACGTTCGAAGAATTTCATGTGGGTTTAAAAATTGGAAAAAAATTGAGTTTTGAGGCAAACGTATGTCCCAGAAACCGTCATTGTTGTTTCGTAAACCTTGTAACACCAGATGTTTGTCTTTCCAGACTTTTAAGAGTGTCTTTGTTAATATAATTTTACAACCGTCATGACACAATCGATCAAGCGAAATGAGTGATGCGCTTTTTAAATCGTTGAAAACATGCGCCATTTTTGCTTGTGTAGATAAATGTTGTAGTGGGAGTAATCCTTTGATGTGTGCTGTCATTTGTTTATTGTTTGGTAGATATACTCTTGGTAATGTTGTGTGTGTTCGATTGGAAAGAATGAAACTATGGTCAGAGTGAATATAGTGACCTGTAGCGCCACTATCGCCTTTTGCGATGATTGTAGGTGTAGAAATGATAGGGTTCCTAGGAGACGTAAAATGATGTGATGTTTGTGTAGAATAACTTTCACTTACTTTATTTATAAGAGCTGATAATGTATGACTTAACTTCTTTGCTGTATCTCCTAGCCCAACTTTTCATTCGTTGTTTAACAAAGAACGTGGGACTCCGTTAGCGCTACCTCCTTTTCCGTTGGTGAGAGTAGCGTCGTCTTGGTGTCCTATTTTTTTGTTTGAACAATTACATCCTTGATGGTTTACCCATCCGTGTGACCAACAATAATGAGTACCATGTGGATTCTCACGGCGCTTGTTACGCCGTTCGTTGGAACCAACTGTTTTGATGGTTTTAAGCAGCTCTTCTAAAGCAGTTTGAATGTCATGAAGTTTTGATTCAAGTATGCTTACTCTCTTAACAATTGCATAAGCGTTTTCCGTGTCATGATTTGTTTCGTGTTGGAGCAGTAAGGCTTTTTCAATGTTAACGAAGCGGCGTGAAAGGACTTCAGTCGTGTGATTAAGGGAGCTTTCAGATACGGTGATACCATGATTAAATGCTTTGTACTCTTTATGTACACGATTGCAATACGTTTTCATATTATTTCAGGTGCGATTTTTATTAGGTAAACCACCATCATATAGATCTTTTGCATAAATTCCACACTGATTTAGAATTGTCCAAGCAAGGCTAATGAATTATCAGGCAGGTTGTGATTAGCTCTGGTGTCAATCTCCAACTCTACACAATATAAATGTAAAATGTACTCAATAATTTGTCTAACAACAAGAAAATTGTTCAGTCCGCTTTTATATTGTACATTCGTTAGAATATGGAACGTATGCAAAGACATCGTACCTATTTTACTGTACGGACTGGAATTTTTGAGGTCTCAATCTCTCTACAAAAAAAACTTTATTCAGAACACGCATCTTACTATTAGATGGCAAGAAGTGATATTCTTGACCTAAATCTAGTACTTTTTATCATCGTTCGATGATTCCGCCTATGCACTTATCTTTCTGAAACAAAGCTTTCATGCTTTTATTTTTCAAATCCTAACACTGTGTTGGCGTCGGCGGTACAAAGATACGACTTTTCGTACTTTTTTCACAGTTAATAGCTTATTTCCGGGACTGTTTTAGGCGAGATGATATATCTTTTGCGCAAATCAGAAATAAGTGATATAGAATTACTTCTGGTGAGGAATGGAAGGCGAAATGTGAATTGTGAAGCTCCATATATTACGTAGTTTATGCCAAGCACCTTAACCCTAACCCTAGTTTCCCGACTTTCTCGGTAAAGAGGGTGCCGGGACTGGACGGGCTTTCCCGATTCCCGACCATTTCCTGCTCATCCCGTCCCGGATTTTCCGGCCGGGACACAAGACATAACCCGACTTTTTAAAAAATAACACGTAATTTGATTCTTCGGAGTCCGGAGTAAGTAATTCACTAAAATACTGAGAAGATAACATTAAACTACCGATGTGTTATAAAACTCTTTACGTATAATCATCTTGGATTCATAATGTTCACAATGTAATGTTTATCTTTCTTAAAGGGGATCATAGATTCTAAATTTCCACTCTACACCATTAATGGAGTTTCAAGGTGTGCCATCTTTTCCATTTTCATACGACATGTACTTCAATGACATGAAAAAGATGTCCTGTTACTTATCAATATATAAGGAATTTGCATGCTTTCCAGATGTTTTTGAACTAATTCTGAAGTCATAACGATGTCCATATTATTGGTGATGATCTAACTTTGAAAACAGATATTTTCCATACAGATTTCCGTTATATGATTTATATCTTTCTAAAAAATGAAACAAATTGTATGAATGCGTTAGGAACGAAAATTTGACAGAACCTATGAGTTAATAAAATTTTGACTCCTATAAAAAGTATCTTGAAAAATGAATTTATAACCCTGGCATATACTCTTGTTCATATTTTGTCGGTAAGATTATACTTTTCCCTCTCGATATTGTCCGGTCGTTCATACACGGAATCATCATCGAAGAACTCCGTTTCTTCAATTATGTCGCTCAACAGTTTGAAGTCAACCTTGATTTTCCCATAAGAGCAATCTTCACTCAGCATATCGGCGAATTTATAGCCTGAAAATATATTTGCTAGGCCATAATTCTTGCAGCTAAAGACTGGCCTTCCAGTCTCAACTGAAGTGCCTCGAATTGTAACAATCTTTCGAACAATAAAAGTATGAGTACATACAAACATATCAATTCAAAAAAGAAACCATCTTACAATTTCTGTAAATGGAACCAAGCTCTCTACGATTTTTTGTTTATTTAATAAATCTTCTGGCCATTTACCATTATTTTCATTTATTCGTGATTTAATGTGAGGCCGTAGCAAAGAAGAATTATCATCAAGAGTATGCTTCACTGACCAAATTCGTGAAAAATAGCGACACACCGGTTGTGAAATAGTGACACACTCTGGATTTGAATGGGCCTGCATGTGATCTTTTGACCATCTCAAACTACTTAGTCTGTCACTTCTGTTACAACTTCTCAGGCTTTGTAACTCAGCCGCCAAAGATTTTCCAGGAGTCGAACCAATATCCACATTTTTTGAAACGCTCGCCCAACCTTTAAGCCCAATCAAACAATCCACGGTGGCATCGATTATTTCACCTCCCACAGCATTTGCGCGCTTAAACATAAAAGTTAATAAAATAGAGTATTGCCAGTAAAGAAAATAGTTATGAAAGTAAAACTTACGCAGTTTACAACACGAAGTTCAAGAACGGGGAAATCTTCAAAACGGCAATAGTAAATGCAAATTCCATTACTAAACATAACATCAGCGTGATCCAGTTCTTTTGTGATTCTAGAATAAAGCAATGCCCCACATAAACCAGCATACAACACTCCAGCAAATGACTCCAAAAAAAAAACTAATGCGGTTACGGCACAGGAGCTAGACGAAAGCTCTGGCTGAGGATGAATATGGCCAAAGCCGACGGTGGAGAAAGTGTGCCATGACAAGGCATAATAGGTTCTGAATGCAACACTAGTTTCATCATCTTCTCCAGTTACCACACACATTTTGTCATGATCAATCAAGTAAGCGAGCACGGCAAAGAGACTCACAAGGAACAGATATCCAAATAGCGAAATCGCGGTTATAGTAGTAATGCTCAAGTTATGAATGCATTTTATTTGGTTAATCTCGTGCGAACTCATTTTGAGATAATCTCTTAGCGTTGCACTATAATCGATCGACGCTCCTTTCACCTTAAATTGTTTTGGGGTACTCTTACGAGCATCAACTCCATCATCTCCAACGTCGCATTGTTGATTCTGAGAAGACGAAAATGGAGATGAAAAAAGATGAGACATTGTCAAACTTTTTCGTAAAGAAGACTTTTTCATGCCATTTTCCGTGGGGCGACGTCGAGGTCGTAGCGAAAGTTCTTGCTTGAAACCGCTCCTTGAACTCTTCCATGTATCACTCCTGCTCTTTCCTGAGGGGAGAGTCCCTGGTTCGAAGGATACACGGTTACTAGGTTCGTACGTCTCTCCACTGACCGACGAAGACGACGATGATGATGATGATGATGACACATTTACAAACACATCTCGTGTATGATCTATCATCGTTGTTGCTTATCGCGAATGTTTGATTTCGAGCAGCGATGCAATGTAATTTATGTTACATGTATTAAAAGTATATGTGTTATGTTTGCGTAAAGTCGTGTGTGTAAAGGATATACGTATATTAATACATGTAATTTATGTTACATGTATTAAAAGTATATGTGTTATGTTTGCGTAAAGTCGCGTGTAGATAAACTTTGCTGTACTTACGTGTACCGCGCGTACTCCGCCGGTCGTAGAGCAGTAGGATGATAAGTACCCTTTGTTCAGACGAAACTGCTGTCTAATCACTACACCATGTAGAAAGCAACTGTGCATACAGATTGCAATGGTATAGGACGGGAAATGTTAATACAAGCCTATTAGAAGTAGACGTAGGCTGATAAGATGTAAGATGCTCATGTAGAGCCATCAATA
>Ga0115008_10001700_pt1 | contig 18026 bp, 15 predicted proteins | sample FraStrMetagenome_FD_87164 | JGI IMG/M metagenome (GOLD analysis project Ga0115008, IMG submission 87164) | Marine eukaryotic phytoplankton communities from Arctic Ocean - Fram Strait ARC3M Metagenome | ecosystem: Environmental > Aquatic > Marine > Oceanic | place: Fram Strait | collected...
ATTATTCGTTGGCTTTGGTGTTGGATCTTTTATTGGGTTTGGAGTTGGTGCTGCGTATATTGTTTCGTTGTGTATTGTTATGCACGGGAAATCAATCTCACTAACGTCATTACTTATTTCACAGGGTGGTAATGGCTTCTCAGATGGACTGCTTGTGACCATGGAAATTGGTGGCTCGTTCTGGTCAAAAACCGGGGGACTTCGCAGTGTTGGTACCTCCGTAGGACTGGAAATTAGACCCTTTGTCGGGCCCTGCGTAGGACTCTTCGGACAATTGTTTACGCTTTCGTCATTGCTTAATTCACAAGGTACGTCAACGTTAGTCGGGGATTCTACTTCAGTGACGACAGGTGGCGGAGTAATCTCCACCGGGTTAGGAGTTGGTGTTTCAGTCGTGCGTGAGGTTGGATCATTTGTCGGGTTTGGTGCTGGATCCTTTGTCGGGCTTTGAGTTGGACTCTTCGGACAGCTATTTACACCTTCGTCATTGCTTAATTCACAAGGTAAGTCAGTATTAGTTGGAGGTTCAACTTCAGTGGCAATCGGGGGAGAAGTCGCCTCAACCGGGTTAGGTGTAGGTGATCCAGGACAATCGTGTCCATCGGAATCGTTGCTTGTATCACATGGGTCAGAAGTTGGGACACCAACCGACGGTGGGCCAACTCCTACTACTGTAGGTACAATTATCGTGGGAGTAGGTGTAGGTTCGCTCGTATGGTGATGGTGCGATCCGCTCTTCGATTCACTCCCCGTCTTAGAAGAACTATGGGTGTAACTTCCACTCACGGATGTTAAGCTGTCACTCTTAGATCCGCTCCCGCTCTTAGAAGAACTACTTCCGCTGCTGGTGTGCGAATTGTTCGATTGATGATGGGTATAGCTACCACTCTTAGATCCGCTTCCGGTCTTTGAAAAGCTTCCTCCGCTGCTCGTGTGCGAATTGTACGATTGATGATGGGTGTTGCTTCCACTCTTGATACTACTTCCACTCCCGCCTTTTGTGCTACTCGATTCCGAAGTGTTCGTCTGATGGTGAGTGTGCTCCGATTCTTCGCTTAAACTGTGACTTTTGCTTCCACTCTTAGATCCTGACTTGCTTCCACTCTTAGATCCTGACTTGCTTCCACTCTTAGATCCTGATTTACTTCCACTCTTAGATCCTGATTTGCTTCCACTCTTAGATCCTGACTTGCTTCCACTCTTAGAACCTTTCCCACTTTTGCTGCTTTTACCGCTCTTTCCAGACGAAGAAGAGTGTATAGTCCCGTCTTTGCTACTGAAAGAATTGTAACTATAGGAATAGCTGGCATGGCGTAGCACGGACATGAACATGTGAGAAACCGCTGCTACGCAAAAAAATATATCCTGACCTGTACTAAACTTTGTGCTTACCTCTCGTCGTGTCGTGCCATTTGATAAAAATTGTCGTAAGCATTTAAGCGCCTGCTGCCATGAAACCGCTGCTCACTCTCATGTGCTGTATGCTGGCGTCTGAAATCCCTACTTATTTCATAGTCTCCAACGTTGGCGACAGTCTTTGCCGCTATCTGCATGCGACGGGACGCACGCCGGCGATGAAAATTATCGTGATTACTCGTCAGTGCCACCTCGCACATTACCGTCGTTGCTGTTGTTGTTACGAGTAGCAACCAAACGGGTAAGCCACGACAAAATGGACGAAGCAAGGATGTACTCGTCATGGTTCTTCTGATGTGATATTACTGTAATGAACACTACGCTTGAATTTTGATAATGAGACTAATGTATCGTGCGGTCCTTGTAGACTCTCTTTCTCTCTCTATCTATCAACCTCTCAGCTCTTCGATTCGCCGTTATTCAATTTTGAACGTTTTGTAGGACTCCTCGAAATTCACCCTCTAAATCGTTGCTTTGTGCAGTCTGCTTTGTGCAGTCTCAAAATTCGAATCTCCGTCTCCGTACCAAAGTGAGTATACAGTTATGTCCGAAGCGTTGAATATCAACCGGTGAAAAATTCATCTCCGTATGAAAAGATAACGGAGGACGGAGGCTCCCGCGAAATAAACACACATACAAGATTGGACTTTTCACAGCTGGCCTTACTCCTGGATGATGTTGTATCGAGTAGATTGCTGTTGATGATAATTCATAAGCGAACTTTATTGCTGCCAATATAAGGCGTTGGAAAATGTGTTATATGTACGTTTCAAGTAGATATTTATGCCATGTTCTCTTTGCTGGTATTTCAACAAAATTTCAATTTTTCAGCCAACGTGCTTGCTCGTGATTCGTGACTTCGTGACTAAAGTTGTTTTTTTTTTGCGTCCACATAAATAAATTCGCAGGTACGCGAGCGTGAAATACTTTTGTACGCCACATATTAGCGGTTATCGGAATAACTTCGGGCGGGTATGTGACAGATGACAGATGCGATGAAGGACTAAGGACTAAGACTAGGGACTAAGGACTAAGGACATCGTCAACGGATCGACTGGCGTAGGAAAAAAAAAAGACAATGGCTTAACGACAAACGAGGAGTGACTACACTGCATGCTTTTATTTTGTTAACTTCTACTCTTGGTTTTAAGTTGAGAGAGATATTATCTTTGTATCAAATAATTATGAAATAGGAATGTGAAAATAATAAAATCGTTTTTTGTCAGTCTTCTATTGACTATGTAACGGGTAGAAATATAAATGGCCATCATTATCATTTATCTACCAGGCATGTTACGTATGCTGTTTTGAAACACCTGAATTTAAAAATTTAGAAGAGAGGAGCTACTAACTACTTTAGGAAAAGAAGGAACCGGTTATGGTGGAGCTTGAATCAACATTCATGCAATTATTTCATTTTCAAAGCTCATTTAGCGATCACCTGTTTACATACCGAATGTGGGCACCTTCCATTTATTGATCATTTTCCGACTACTGAAAAATCCTCATAACTTTCAAGTATTTGATATGTTGTTAGCTAATCAGGTCGTAGTCAGATAAAGAGAAAAGATCGTTATAGGTTAGTATAGATTAAGTCATTTTGTTGCACTGTAGATTTCGTCTAGTTAGTACGAGTATATAGGGTTCAAATATCAAGAATATGAATATTGAGGAAAAGGAGACATTCTTTACAACAACCATTGCATTAAATATTCTTGAATTTTGCTCTTTGCCACTTTTCGATCATTTCATTAGATGACGAACACGGACCTGGGATGTACCATCATTTTAGACTGCGATATATTTGACGTATTTGCACTGGGTATTTTAGAAATTTCAAGAATTTCAAGGATGTGTACAACCTAGATTACAGACAAATGCCTCGAAACAATACCTAAATCTGATACCAACACAATTCTTAAATCTGGTGTTCAGGCTCCGAATAAATTTCATCATCAGCATCGACGTAAGTTATGCACGTCTTACATTGAAGATAACTACTTACCGGAATTTCGATGGTCCAGAACTTTTTCTGCAAAATATATTGAGATGATACTCCGGACAAAGATCATTGCTGTCGAATTCATGATTGTATTTATCAATTTTGCTTGGCTTCCGAAGCACATTATTAACATTGATATCTACCGGTAGGTTCGACTCACGCTCACCGTGCGCTATGAATTCTCTATTTTAAAAGCTAAACGAGAGGTCGTGGATCTGTGCTAAGCCAATAATAAGTCAACTATGAGACAAACGTAATCGTTCTGTAGCATTTGAAGTGCAAGCTTTAAACGAAACTTCCCGAAGACATATCCAACCTACCTTGAATCTAGTTCTGAATGGTAACGAAATGAAGCTACTCTTAACTGTCTTGGTAATTAAGAAAGTTTGCTAGTTGTTGCTTTTTGACTGTACATGCCTGGGTGGGCTAATGTACTGGGAATGCATGAATGCGATATTAAAGAATAAACAAACTTTCAGTTTCTAAATCCATGTCATCATACTAATTAACTAGGCCAACAGTTTATATCACTCGAGATCACAGTAAGTTGTCAGATTCATCATTCATATCATATCTCTGCAGGTCGCATTGAGGATTTTATCAAGATGCAGAATATTTCGACATTCATCGCAAACGAACATAACAATGAACTATGTCTTCTACACATAGTTTATCTAAATATCTTGTCATGTCCTTGTTTTGAGTCACTCTCATCACCTAACATCGAGTTCTTTCATGTCTATGCTCACTTACGGTTCACTATTACTTCCATCTTTCAGGAAAACGGAAAGGTTGTTATCGTTGGTGAGCCTAAGATAAGAAAGACTTTATTAACGTAATATTATTTTTGATTGAAACCTAGCTTTGAAAAGAAGCATCACAATGCTAAGCAGCATTCGATCTAACTTCCTTTCCATATCAACTTAGACTATCTAGTTCAGATTTCTCTCAAATAGAGAGTAGAATATCTGCTACACCACTTGCATCATAATCGCACTCAACCTTTTAAACACGTAACTGCTCACTATTCAACCCTGTGAGCCTAAAAGTGAAGGTTCCATTCCTTCGTCTGGCTTTTGCAAAATCTTATCCCAGTGCAATGCTTCGTGCAAATTCGAATCGTCAAGGGGGTCTAGCGTACTGCTCTTACCACTGTGCATTGATGAGTGAATGGATTGTATGTCCTGCATTGACTCCGCCCCTCTATCTACAGACTCGGACCGTACGCCCACAGCTTCACTACTACCGGATTCAAGTAACCCTTCCTGTAATCGATCTTTATCTTCTGGGGCCGTCGCGCCTGAACCAAAGCAACAACAAATCCTCATTTCTGTTATATTGTCAAGTCGTATTTAAATCGCACTTCTCCCTACGCGTGTGATAAACTCTTTCTCGATTGTGCCAATTGTGTTAATGATATAACGTTCAACTTTCCTACCAACTCTGTTCGATAGTATCACTATGATCCAATAGTTCGCGCCTTGTTCTAGTAATTACCGAGAGTGTGAGATTTTCTAAAACGCGTTGTACGTCAAGATCACACACAAGACACAAGACCCGAAATGTGGCAAGCGAATTGGTGATTTTGTAGAGTCTTTTCTAAATTCGAAAATACCGTTGTGATACAGTTTGAAAAAAATACAAGGCTGCCCGGAGCCCGGACACGACGACACGACGACACGACACCGCGTACTTTGCATACGAAGTTTGCTATTTTTACACGTTAATTTTGACAAAGTTGACGAAAGTCGAAAGTCTCTAAAGTGGCCCCCTCCCCTCTATGAAGGAGCATGTGTCGGGACATTTGTAATTTGTACCCCCTGGAGACTATGACACAGTACTAAGTACTAGAAGTAATATTGGAGATTGTTTAGGGGCTACTTTGATCAAGTAAATTGACAACTCACTAAGTTTTAAGGCATATAGATTCTATATCCTAATGATGTTCGAATTTTGACGAGTACACAATCTTGAATCAAGTTCTTGAAGGTGCAATATGGAATGCCGTTAGCCACTACAATCGCATGGAATCAATGATTTGTTAGCTTCTATAGCTCTATTCTTTTGCGTTGTGTTTGGATACGTGAGGTCAACACTTGCTAATGAATCATGAGAGTGGTACTGACATCCGCGCCATCAAAGGAAAGATCACAAGGACTAACGGAAGGCACATTGACACTTCAACCTTCATTCCAGTTCCAAAAAGGATCCACAATCAATACCAACCCATTGTATTATTGACTTGTTCTATTTCTCCAGATTCGTCTATTTTGTGATTATTAGTCGAGGTCACAAGGACTAACGGAAGGCACATTGACACTTCAACCTTTATTCCAGTTCCAAAAAGGTTCCACAATCAATACCAACCCATTGTATTATTGACTTGTTCTATTTCTCCAGATTCGTTTATTTTGTGATTATTAGTCGAGGGCTTAACCTCATCACGGTGGAAAGCATCTCCTCTTGCAATGCCGACGTCATGAGAGTGAATCCGACGGTACGAATTTACAATTGGTATCAAATTGTTCGAAAGCAATAGGTTGCGATGAAGTCAGGCAACCTTTGCCATTGTCGATGATTCTTTGGGCTTCACTCTCTGATTATTTATAATACATAACTGCAGTACTATTTTTGACATCTGTTTAAGTTCCATTGTATGCCAGAGATATTTATCGTATTAGTCTTGCTCGATTTTCACAACACAGGCATATTCAGCGCTACTTTCCCTTGGTTGAAACCGCAATTTTCAGCGCTACTTTCCCTTGGTTGAAACCGCAATTTTTCCCTACCATGCATGGAGAGTTCATTCAATCTGTCTTCTTCTTCCTCTTTGTGACAAATAAATCCTTTGTTGCAGAACGGATCATCGCAATAATCATCCCAATTTTTGTCTTTGTTTTCAAATTACGTATACAAACGAGTTGGTCCTTACCAACACACCTAATGATTTTTATCCTCATCTCCACTGCGATCCAATTATTAACGACTTCTACTGATCCATGTCAAGGAATACACCGATCGCGTATTACGCCTTTTGTTCGAACCTCGGTTTACGACATGGATAGCTGGCCGTATCGTCATGATAAAGCGCCGATTCAAAACCTCATCTAAAACATAATTCCTTCATAAGTATTATGTGAAAACAACAAAATTCACACCCACACCTGAAGTCACCATTGCTGTTATCTTCGTTGATGTAAGCGAGTAAAAAAAATAATGTTGCTGCATTAGTGTGTGGGGCGAAATGTGAGATGTATGCCAAAAATTTTACCAAAACTAAAGTTCGCACCCTTCGACTCGCTCAAAAGTGCTACAAGTACTCGGAACCAAATTCCCAAATTTGACAAAATTGTGTAAAATAAAGCCGAAAGTTCATGTATAGAGAGTACAGACAGGTTTTAAAATCTGGTTTCGGTGATGTGCCAATTTTGGGAATTTTTTGAGTCTGGGTTGGCCATCTGTCATCTGCCATCTGATATCTGATCCAATTCATGTCGATAGCAGTACTGAAGTAGAGTTGCATACCGGTATGTATATTCTTTCGATCATAACACATCTACAATATTGACAAGAGGTCGAGAGGGACGCAATTCAAGTCTAAAAAGCCCACATGGAAACGCATCAAAAAGGTGAGTCGCCTAACAAGGGTGGAGTCGGAGGCAGCACACAAATTGGTCGCACGGGATTAAGGGTTGTTGCTGGGCCTCATGGGGAAGTGGTGCCAACTCAAAATGATATACTTGTAAAATTCGGGAGTATCGGTCTACTACAGAGCAATTTGGGAAGCAAGAGGCTAATGCTAGTAATTGAAAATAAACACTCTTTATTTATGCATTGTACAACCAACGAGGAAAGATTTTTGGTGGCTCGAGATATAGTTGATTTTGTGCGGCATAGGGTAGACCCTCCCGGAAGATTTCTTACTCTAAATAAAAAAAATGGTCAATGGTTTGATGTAGGTGATCGAAGTGCGATAGATAATGTAATACAGCTTATTCGTGGTTACGAGAAGTTTAAACGTGATGGTCACCTTCAATCGGACTCGCATTATCGAGGTGATCGTTCAAGGAGCGAAAATTCATCAATGATAGGTAAACGAAATTTGTTGGAGCTAGAAGCCGCTCTTCATATGAAGAACGGCAACAACATGTTACAAGGAAGATCAGTCTCTACTCGTCTGCCAACTCTGAACACTCGGAAACATGTCAACCAAATAGGCAAAAAGGATCTAGAAAATCGGATGCTCTTAGCAGAATTTTCTTCTCCTGCTATGTTTTCATCATTGACACATTCACAACAAATTGATGTGAGAAAAATGTTAACTGAAGCAGATAATTATTTTGAAGCAGGCCTAACGGGTATATCTATCGATGACTACTTTCAGAATCAAAATCAAATCTCAACATTACTTAAAGAGAAGAGGAAAGTGCAAAGTCGAGTTTCAGATGCACTCAAGAATATGGGTGAAAATGCCTTAAGTGCGGCTCATGGGGGAGGGGTTTAAGTCTGCCAAAGCTTTCGACGTAATCATTAGGCATGTTTCAGCGTTGTTGTTTTCATGCTAGTCTCCCTTAAAGAATGTTGATGTCGTAAAGAAGTCACAACATGGTAGTATAAAATGTCAACGGCAACGGTATACCATTAGGAATCGATGTTGATGGTTACTTCGAAAATAGTTAATATGTACTATGAAGTAGTATATTACTTTGAATGTGCTCAGCGAATTTCAATTGTACGAAAACCATCCCTACTGCGAGCGAGAATAATATCCTTTAGCCTACCGTAGACTCGTCCTACCACGTTGCTAATCGATTTCAGCACATAACTGAGCGCAATTCAATGAAAGAGAAAATGACAACGTTTATTTCGATCATAACACAATTACTACATGTAGTCTCCTCTTCAGAACCAGTGCTTGATGCCTGATGAAGAGGACGAGTTCTAACCCTGAACGGTCTTATGATGGATTTATTATTTGTCCTGTCTTTGTGCACATACGTACGTTTCTAACATCCATTATCTATTTCTTCGAAGTATGAATTTCAATAATGAATTATGTCCGTTCGTAGACCCCGCAAAGGACGAAATATGGATTAGTTTGTCCAGACACAAGTCAAAAGGGCAAAATATGGATTTTAAACTTCCACAGTGCTCACAAATCACAAACACGTGACCGCTTGATTCTTCATCAAGATACGAATAGCGTTTCATTCATTCACATCAAAGTTCCAGCATCAGCACCACCACCACCACCACCCAATCCCTAACAGAAAACAAACTTACAGCTGTAACGCTTATTGATGGTACGATTCGAACCCTTGCAATTGAACATCCTTTGAGTATATATGATCATGCGTGCTTTAGCAATGCGGGTTGGTCTTTTCTTTGGAGCATTTCTGAAATTATTTTCTCATATTCGATGTCCAACTCAACACAAACAGCAGAGAGCGTTTTTCATGATGAGTTCAAATGCCAAGAAGAAAGCTCGGCGAATGCTAAGTCTTTCTGGATATTCGCCTATCTGCAAGTTGGTCGAACCGGGAAGGTGTCAATTTACGGATGAATGGATTTCATGCAAACTCATGGAGCGCCTCGACGTGTCGAGTACTTCGTCGTTACTGAGATTTGGGCCTTTGCCGGATAAAGATGCTCCTTTGAATTTAAGTACTTGCGCATGTATTCTAGCAAAAGCCGATTTACCGACATTCGCCAAAGATGAAGAATTGGAATCTGTCGTTCGTCCTTACACGCCTGTCTCCACAAATGACTCTGTTGGATTCTTTGATCTTCTTGTTAAAAATTATGGGAAGAACGGTAGAATGTCACGTCATCTGTGCGAGATGAATATTGGAGAAGAGGTTAAATTCAAGCATATACCATTTAATGTGAAAATTCAAGCCCCTTTCAAACAAAAGAAAATCGTAATGCTTGTTGGTGGTACAGGAATTACACCAATGATTCAGGCACTGCACGCGATACTGGGTGACGACGCAAATTCTGCAGAAGTTACGATGTTATATGGAAGCAAAGTGTCATCTGACATTCTTGGATATGAGCTTTTGCAAGAGTGGGCTAATCAATTTCCAGGCAAATTTAAGGTCACCCATGTTCTTTCTGATGAGCCAGAAGATTCGACATGGAGAGGGAAGAAAGGGTATATCACGAAAGAAATGCTTGATGAAGAATTACCCACTCAATTAGATAAAGATAGTACTATTATTTTTGTGTGCGGCCCCCCGGCGATGTACCAAGCTTTGTGTGGGCCGAGAGATGAGAAAAAACTAACAGGAGTCCTCGCGGATTTAGGATATGAGGACTCCCAAGTGTTCAAATTTTAGTTAGCGAAACAATGTTGTATGTTGTATCCTCTTACAAAAGTGAGAATCCCAAGTGGTCAACTTTTAATTAGCGAGATGATTTTGTGTCCTTTTACAAATATGAGAATCTCAGGTGCTCAAACTTCAACCAGAGTAAAACGATTTCGTTTCCTCTTCAAAAATGAGAATCCTAGATGTTCAAATTTCAATCATTGAAATGATTTTGTATCTTCTTTCAAAAATAAAATTATAATAAACGTAAATCACATTATTATGCCGTTATATCTTTATGGAAAAGATGATAAATGAAAAGTAATCGTCAAACGACTTGTAATATTTCTGCAAAAAAATACAGTACTTGATGTACGAAAACGACTTGTGGGTTAGACATGCAATCATTTAGAGGACATTTTGAGTAACTTCTTCACAACTCCGGAAACAGAATGATACTGCATAACCAAGACGTCTATACGCTGCTCTATCTAAATGAAGGCCGATTACTTTCAGAAATATTATCAGCTTTACAAAATTACAAGAGTAGATCTTAACAAAATAGGTATACAATTGAAGAAAAAGTATTGAATGTTGCATCGAATAGATTTGTCCACCATTAAGTCTTTTGTAACTAACATTTAAATAAAGTAACTAGCAAAATACTTGTAAAAATAGACTAAAACCTCACCCCCGAAAGGAATCATCATTATTTTTCATTCAACACCAGAACAATTGTCCAAGTTTGTCCGCTTCACAAAAAGTATTTTAATCATATGGCTTCATCAGCTATGTAGTCTCTTGTCGCGAAAGAGAGCTGGTATACTGGCATATGGATAAATAGTAAAATGTTAGTTCATAGCACATGAAAATTGATACTAAATCTTTACATCTGTATAAAAATAGGCCATTAAAGATAGAAAAAACAATATTCTAAGCTTAGAAAGAATTGTTGCATTGTATAGATTCGTCCACTATTCAGTCTTCAATCTAAAAACAACAAATATTAAGTTTACTAGTAAAGTAACAACTTCGTACGCATGATCCTACGAGAAGTTTTTCATTTTTTTGTGTTTTTGGGGGGTGGAGTGCGGAGTTTTTAATGGATTAAAACTTCAAAAGCTGCGTTTGATCATCTGCAAATTTTGTGGCCAATATTTCAAGATTATTCAGATCATTGTCAAACAAGGAAATATTGTCCGCTACTATCTCACAAATGCTCAAAGCTTCTTCATAATTTGAAAATGTCTCTGAGAATAACATTTCTTCGATATTTGAAGTGCCGACGCTTACATCACCTACACTACTTGCTAACGTCCGCGTCGCATCCTTAACTTTTGAGCAAAGATCTTTACACCATGTCGCAAATCTTGACAGAGTGTCATGGAGCATCATAATCGTATCTGGTAGGTAGCAACGCATCAATTGGTGTCGTTCATTTTTGAGGCATAGCCACTGAATTTTCATTTGTGAATCTTCGGAGATATCTCCCAACTGATAAGAAACTAGTTCAGCTCCAGGACTGCCGACATTTTCATCGATGAAATATTCTTCACCACAAAGCAACCTGAGAGCATTCACGGTAGCTTTCCTTTGATGTAACACCTCTTGAAATACGAGACGAACTTTTCTCAAATACAACTCATGCTTAGCCTGTGTCATTCCTTCGTCTTCGTATGAAGGCACTAAATTCGACTTCAAACAACTTAACATGTGTCCGTGGGCAGCTCTAGCTTTAATATACTCTTTAAGAGTCTTGTATTCGCGTCTACTTTCCTGAAAAATTAAGGCGTCATCACTGTTATCGAGGACGCTGGAAATAGTGTCGAATCTATCAATAAAGAGCAGCAGAACGTCGTCACGAAAATGTTCGCAATCTATCACCACACGTCGAAGTAATGCAGTTGTATATACTACCGACCAGTTTCGTATTTTAGATGCAAGCGCTGACGTCACCTCACTCATGTCAACAACTGAGTAATATAGTAAGGAATGCATTTTCAACAACATAGCTTTCGGAACATTGTAACCAGCACATTGAACCATAGAATTTTGAGCATTCCCATTACTTTGTTCGTGTATATGAATCTCTACCACTCTGTTGAGAATGGTGACAAGTTTATCGCCAAAATATTGCATCGTACGTCTAACTAAGATTTTTCGCTCCTTCGAACTCTGAACTTGACACATTGCTCTAGCAAGAGTGTCCATGCCATCAAAAGACGAAGTAATCAAAGAGCTATATAGAGGAATCAAGTGATGGTTGTTTTGGAGCGAAAGCTCGAAAATTTGGTCTCTGAGAAGCTTCATCATTACTTCCTCCGCTAACGTCAATGTTTCCGCATTTCGACTATCGTCTCCTACGACTAAAAGCATCTTGAAATATAGTACACTTAAATGGGTACGAAATCGTAACGAAAGTCTGTTATCGTTTGATTCAATAATGTTTCGCAGGGCATCATCTGGAGATGAGACAATATTTTGCTGGACTTCGACAAATTGATTGTTGTGGACTAAGTTCGAAATTTTAGCAAAAATTTTTTGTAAATCTTTACTATTATTTTTACTTTCGATGTTGTAACTAGTGAGATCAGAAATATTCTATATCAAAAGAAAAAATGTTTTTAAATGAACATAGTGATGCAATCAATGTAAACATTTGTGAACTCACCAATTCGCACCCATATTTAGAAAATACAGCATTAGCGGAGTGACCATGCTCATGATATTGAACATAACTAAGGGCCAACTCTTCTTCGCTGGCACTTCTCACATATATGTAAAGGTCGTGTTTATAACGATTGTAGTTGGAATAGCTTTTGTTTTGCTTAACAAGAGGATTTCTCAACGTTGTCTCAGCATCAGAACTTACGGTGCTATAAAGCAGTGACTCGTGCTGCAATAGCTGGACATTATTTTCATGTTTTAAATCGAACAACCCACTTGTAATATTATTTGAATTTTTTTCGGCTTCTTCAAGGAAACGCCTTCCTGCTTTGCAACATTGTTTCCTCCATAGAAGCCAATTTTCGTTCCCTCCGAATTCATCTGATCCATCAGATAGTTTGTCTAAGGGAATGCCTCCTGATATATATCCCCATCTCCAAAGTTCACCAGTCTTGTTGCAAATATTGTGACATAAATCGAAATCGTTCGAAAGAATAGCACTTCGAAGGGATTTGAGCGTTTGAACACTCGAAACAACTTTATTGTTGCTTAATTCTTTATCGTCAGGAAGAGTGATAACCTTACTATTTTGAAGCGGTAGTAGAATGTTTTTCGTGGAAGGCATCCTTTTCTTGTGGCATAATTCTAACCATTCCCTCAAAATACCGATCTTTTTCAGTTCCGGATCAGCGTTCATACGATTCTCATATATCTTAGTAGGTGAAAATCCGTTCTCTTTATCACAGATCATCGCATCCGATGCCAAAAACAGCGTATCTTGACGGACTAGAAGCAATAGAAGCAGCCACGTATCACTCTCCTCTTCCCACAAGAAAGCCTCGTCATTGCCACCAACTGGATCGGAAGCACTACTAAAGCTGAGGTCAAGACTAGCTTCATGTAGTTTGACTAGGAGACGCTCGGCTTCTTCACTTACTCTTGAAAAAGACTTTAGATCTTGTGTGTCGCGGAGGAACAAACTAAAAACATCGTGGTAATATTCACAGTGGGACAGATCCTGACCCGCACTCTTATTACTTTTGTTGAAATTAGTAATGGCATGCACTGTCGCATCATGTCCCGTAGCAACGAGCACATCATCTGAATGCTTATGACGTTCCAGAACTCTATCTTTGTCAATACTCATACGACCGCCGTCGGAATTTAATTTCGGTGCAGAAGTTGTAATTGGGGAATCATCGCCATCGCTGTCCACTGCAGAGATCGGAGGTTCTGGATATTCATCGACCCCGGCGCCATCAAGGGATGCAATTGCCCTTAGTGCACGTTCGTGTACGTGATCATCGTTGCTCATGGTGTGCACTATATTCAAATACAAGTATGTGTAATGATGTGTTGGGTGTTGCAATGTTAGTGAGAGTTAGTTTTAGGATTATTAATAATAATAAAATACATGTAGATGTAGCTGATCGTCGTTGGATGTACGGTGTGCGAGAGAGATGCTGATTGGGTCAACCGTTAAAAATGTCATATACAGGAATTTTTTAATAGAGAATTTGCGGACGCGTGACCTTCCGCGCCTCAGCCTATCGAGAATTCGTAGAATTTTACAGAATTTGAATGCCGGTAGATGAAAAATCTTTTATTTAGGATATGCTTATTCGTGTGAATATCCACTCGTATCGTTTTTACCTCGAAAATCCGTCTTTATAGTACCACCCGTCCAGGCCTGTCTCGATGCAGATGATCGTCAGTCATTATATCGGGAATAATGAATTCTTGAATCGAATGTTGATCGCACTATTGTTCAAGAATATCAGCTAGAACAAGGCCATTCATCATATTTGGGGTTCGCGAATAGTCCATATTTCAGATTTCTTAAATACCGGTATACCAAACGTAAGACTTTGAATACTTGCGTGTGTACGATGATAGTCTTCATTGATTAGTGTCGCATTCTTACCATACTACCGCATGCGTCGACCAATGTTGCATTATGTCCGATGAAGTGATGTCCATCAGCAAAGGGTTCCGGAATATGACTATGTAGACCTAGAATACAACGAAAAGATTCGATGAAAACGTCATTATTTAGAATTCCGTATTTGTTGTGTATGGCTCGGAGGCATTGTCTCATCCGTGTTGCATTTTTTGTGTTTTTCAGTTCACTTCAGTTACGTGATAATTGATAATCATCCCGACGGACAATTTTCCTTTCCGAGCACCTCCAATGAACCATTTCAGGGCTTAACTCAAACAGCAAATACTTGAAAACTTTAATGAGGATGAGCTGGGTAGGTAGACTTTTCACTGGAATTTGGAATCAAAGTGGAATTTCTAGATATTAGTGATAGGATTAGTTGCCAGTCTCAATCTCATTAAGTCTCAGTCGAGATTATGCAGGCGAGATTGTTTTTGAAGTTCACGATGAGGTTCATGACCTCAATTACCACGCAATAGAATAAAACACCGAGTAAATAGACGAAGTGCATCAATAAAGTACTTCTTAATAAAGACCTAAACTTAAGATTGAAGTGATGCGATCTGAGTAAACGAAACGAAATCAAATTTTTATTTCACTAAGGAATCAAGTATTTTGCTCAGGAAGCCAATTAGTTGGGGGAGTTTGTTACACATTTCCAAGTATGTCAATCACGGAGTCTGGGTTGTACATGGATCACCCACAGCCCCTTGGACGCGATTGAACAAACTCCGAATGGACCTGCTCAGGTCAAAGGTGCAGCTTGGTCGGTCGTGCCTAAGGAGCTACAATACTGGATACTCATGAGTAGTTTGTGTTAATCCTAGTGCCCCCTTAGTATTTTATAACTTCCATAACTTTGCTAGAGTAACGTATTGAAGTGAGGGGTAATCTTGTTACTCTAATCCCAACAAGTAACTTGATCTTATTCCGCCGTCATCGGTCAAACTACCAACATCTTTTGGGACAGTTGTTATATCGGCACTGCCTAAAATTGGAAATAGAAAGCTTTTTCTTTTCTTTGTTGAATGAGATTTAAGATGTAGAAGTATTTAATGTAGTTCTAACGTATTAACCGTGTATGACCAAAAGGATCTCAAACAATAGACATCTCAGGTATTCTTTTGTACGTAGTCTATTGACTTCAGATCTTTTTCTCGCACCAAGGTCAATACTTTTACAAGTTTCGAGAAAGAACCATGACAACACGATCATTTTGATAGACATACTCAACATTATCCGTTTAGATTTTAACCTTCCATATTTAAGCTCATTGATCAACGGAGATAACGTCAGAGACAGAGAATCAGAAGTATAATTGGGAGTCTTGTGAATGTTTGATACTTACGGATTATGGACACAATTCGGTCTGATTTGTTTCAGTGAGAAAACCATGAAACATGGGAAAATTGTTATTTTAGTATGGTACATTGGTACATTACAAATGCCGTAAAGCGCCGGTAAGGAGAAGAACGGGATGAGTCCCAAGGCAAGACTGGTCAGCTGATATGTCTCTCTTTGAATATAAAGTCGCCCGACTTCGTTACGAATGCACATGTCCCGATTTCCGGTATGTTCATGATATTATAAAGCACGGTTTTCTTTGAAACGTTTTCTTTATACAGAAGAACGAGATGATAAGAAGTTAATTGATACTTCCTTTGCAGCAACGCATGACAAAACTTATGGGAAAGAATAGTGCGTCACGTTCGGAACAATAGAAGTCACGAACACCACAGGTTCTATTTTTAAACCACTGTCCCGAAAGTGTATGCGTTGCACCAAGGTCAATTTGATCAATTTAATTGACCAATGTTCACCCTTGGGTCAATTTGATAAATATGGTAACACTTCTGCAATGATACTGATTCTGCAATAAAACTATCCAGTATTGTTAATTCACGATGAAGACGAAGTGAAAAGATGTCGCTTTCTCGATATTCAAATGATAATCAAGTGTCGATTATAATTTACAAGTGCCGAAGAATTATGTTCATCCTTTCAACTAAGCGATTGGATAGCACTTCTTTTCTCTTCTAAGTTTAGAGTCTATCGTGTCTTTATCACAAAGTTATTTAACTAAAATTTTCAATCCACTTATAGCTGAATCATCGGACATAAATTAGCAAATCAATACATCTATTCACAACGCTTTCTTTGTAGCGGTGGCATCCGGTGTATATTTTTTTACTCCTTCCACTACCTTTACAGCTTTCTGCGCACTTGACGTAATTTCTGCCACCGCTGCTTGACAAGCATCGTCTACCTCTGATTGGTTCTTCTTCTTGTACGTTTTCTTGTAAAACAATGAAAAGAGTACAAACAGACTAACCATTTCAAATACTTGTACTGCGGCGGCAAAGTAGTGAAATTTTTCAAGGTCGTGTCCTTCTTTTCTCTTCATAACAAATTGAATATAAAAAGTGTACACGATTACGGAGAAAAACTGAATTAATTGGGCTTGTGTCAGGTATCGTTTCCACGGACAACTGATGCCGAGCAAAGCTAGACAATAATAGGAGTACATGAGTACATGAATTAAAGAATTAAGAAGCGCACCAAAGTAGCTGTCACCGGAAGGAAATAGAGCACATCCAATCCACCATGCCCATGCAATGCTAAAGTGATGATAAACGTGTAAAAACGAAACTTGATCCATTCTACCACGCAACACCATAAAATACGTATCAAAGAACTCGAGGTACTTGTCACAATAATGAATCCAGACAGCATAAGAACATAATGTAGTATATGTATCTCCCGCAAAAGGATGATTCTTGTTTAGGAGAGCATCTACGATATAATAAACCATCCATCCATTCAACAACACTTGAGCGGCATTGTAACACACCATGCTATCCTTGAGAAGTGCTTTCATGTACTTCTGATCCACGTTGAGTACATTCGAAACCACATAATGCAAGATTGGGAGAGAGACAAGGTAACCCACAGTCATCATCAACGGATACTTGTAGTTTGTTCTTAAGTCAATGGGTTGGAATGCTGGGGTATCCGCTTCATCAATGAAGGAATACTTGCCCCAGACGGCAAATATTCCGCAAAGAATAGCAACACAGGTATAACGTGCCACGAAAGACGGTTCTGAACTTGTCGATTTAAGAGAAGAAGACATGGAAGATGTTAGTTGGTATGTTTTTGCTCTGTATTAAGGGATCTCTGTGCTTTTCCAAAGTATCTTCTTTCGTTTTTCGTTGTTGTTTTTTGTGTGGAGAGGTATTAATACGTTCTAATGGAAAGAAGAGACGAAAAACAGTATGTTTTGGCTGCAATGCGCAATGCCCAAACACGCAGGTTGCAAACGACGCACTTGCTTTGTATTGGAGTATGTCGTATGGAATCATGATCTATGTATTCCGCGTCAGGGACAAACAAAGACGCGGAATACATAGATCATGATTCCATACGACATACTCCAATACAAAGCAAGTGCGTCCAGTACAATGTACATAAATAATCGTTTTGGGAACACTAGAGGGGAATGCAGATTTTTACGTATAGTACAAGCCTCACATGCACAACGAGGGGTACTCACACTCACAAGTACGAGGCGTACCGTAGACAGCAAAATAAGTCACCCTGAAAAAACAGCAAAAGGTGACGTTCCTTGATCTGGGCAAAAGGTCACTTATTTTGTTCCCGGCTAAATTAGCTTGGATCATTCTTTGTGGGC
>Ga0115008_10001701_pt1 | contig 18024 bp, 13 predicted proteins | sample FraStrMetagenome_FD_87164 | JGI IMG/M metagenome (GOLD analysis project Ga0115008, IMG submission 87164) | Marine eukaryotic phytoplankton communities from Arctic Ocean - Fram Strait ARC3M Metagenome | ecosystem: Environmental > Aquatic > Marine > Oceanic | place: Fram Strait | collected...
TGATTGGGAATTGGGAATTGGGAGGTACCGGTACCGGTAGTAGAGATTGTAGAAAAATACGAATCATCCAAAAATTCTAAGAAAATCACCCCTTTTTTGTAAATTCCTATAAATCACCATATTTAGCTAATGACATTTTCTTGCATATTCTACTTATGGAACTCACAATAAGTAATTTTCAACATCGCTCTATTTCGATTGCCAGCCACTTAACAACAACTAATCGCGCCTGGTTTTGCGCAATTCTGCGCAAAATATGGTTTTTTCAAGGCTCTGTATCGTATCTCATGATAGACTAACACTTATTTGACACTTCCCCACCAAAGACAAAAATAAAAACTTTATTTAAGGCAACTACATTTAAACAACGAAGTTAGTTTATCACCCCAAAAGAAGTTAATAAAATAAAAGCATACAGTTTAAAAAAAAATCATTCCCTACTCGGCCTAAATTTCCCATAAAAACTTACGTAGAACTCTATTTTGATTATTCTAGAATACCTCAACTTCTCCTTAATTATATTCATTATAAATTTACATAGACATTAAAAACACAATGATAAGGAGGTTAGGGTATTTGGAAATGTCAAAATCGGGTGAATATTGGTGATTTAGGTCCATTCACCTAATGTGGGTCCAAATGTGAGTCCAAATGTGGGTCCAGGGTTAAGATAAATCTGTGATGCCATGACCTGCACGGAAGAAATCTACGAGCTTTACAAAAAATGAGAAAAATTCCAATTTTATGTTATCATTGTCAATCAGGACCTCTCTTAAAGCTGAGGGTGCGAGACAGATACAACATCCACTTCCATAAGTCTTATTCGAATTAACGTCCATCAGTCTTCCCAACGTAAACATATTTAAAAAGTTATGTACATACATGGAGAAATTGGAAATCTATCACCAGAACGGTCATAATCTAGAATCAACTTCTCTTTTATCTAGTCATGTGATTTAACATTCATCCACTTTAAAACGTTTGTTTTCACTCGGCAAAAGTTCATTACCACCTCTCTTAGTCAACTCCGTTTTCCCGTTTGCACCATCTTCTACCTTTTTGATGTATCTCTTCGCCTTACTTTTTTCACGAAATGCCTGGCTGGTCTTCTCTGTAGCCATATCATCTCCAATATCGTACCACATCCCAGTCTGTACATCCTGTTTTAAAAATCTCCCAGCTGGTAAGGAGCCACGAACGACAGCAACCACCGCCTGACTTAAAAGGGTCTTCTCGTGCTTTTTACGAGTAATGTACTTTTCCTGAAGCTGTTTGACGAGGGCTCGAAACTTTTTATTTCCAACATGTTGATTTGTCAATCCACCACGACCACATAAAACATCGTTTTCGTTGATATCTGACGTATTGATCAAATATATATTGTGAGCAGCAGGAGGCGGCGGAGGGGGGATATGAGCACGATACTGATCATGGTAATAAGCACCTGAATAAGGGTATCCAGTAGTAGGAGGGGGTTGGCCATAATAATGACTTGAATGACTCGGTGGCATATGTTGGGAAGAATGCGATGGTGGTTGTGATGCCGTAGGGTGCTGGACGGGTGCTGCTGGTGCCGGAACAGAAGGAGCGGGGGCATTTTGAATTGCGGGTGCTGGGGCAGCGGCAGCCTCTGGTGCTGGGGCAGGAAGCTGTGTAGGCGCAACCGTCGAAGGAGCAGGAGTTCCCGCAACTGGATTAGTGTTATATGCAGGCTGTATAGGTGCTCCTGGCGGCGGGTGATATGGAGGAACGCCCGCCGGATTGTACTGTTGATGATGAGGAGGCACATACGCCGGAGGAACTGCTGGCGGATACGCCGCAACTGGTCCCTGAGGGGGATAATGAGGCTGAATACGAGCTCCATGACTGGGTTGAGGTCTTGCCGCTGGAGCTCCAGGATATGGTGTCCCGTAAGCAGGATAATGTGAGCCCACACCATAAGTGGTCGCGGCCGGATTATACACAGCTTGAGGAATGGGACCTCTGTTGATCGGATCAACCGTTATCTCCCCTGAAGGCAGAGGCTGCATTCGCTGATGACGATAAGCCAACGCCGATACAGCGGCATGAGCTGCTTGCTCACGATCTCTTTGTTGTGCCTTGTAATTTTGCCATGACTTCGTAGCCGCATGATGACTAGGTCCTGAATTCAAAAGTGTACCAGCAGCAGCCGTATCCGTCGTTTTGCCATAAATATGAGCCACGGCATTCCTTAAAAGAATCGCATCTCCCGATTGAGGGGGAGGGGGTTCCTGTATATTTTCATCGTCGCTATTCTTTCCGTCCCTACTTTCTTCAAAGTTTGTCGAGACCGGTGCACTTGTGTCGGTCCCGTCCGTCACGTTGCCTTTTCCCTTGGAGTCGGCTGCCAGGTTGCTTAGCATGCGGAGCGCTGTGTTTTCTTCTCCTGCAGCCTTGGCTGCATCACCGCTTGTGCCAGTTGCTGTGCCATTTTGTGACAAAGCAGAGGTGGTCGATGGTCCCATGGCGATGGTATGCTCAATTGGAATGGATAGAGTTTGAGTTTTGCTGTCCTGAGAACAATGCGCGTGTATGATTCGTAGCTATCAGGTTTGGCACAGAGCTATCGTGGTGGGTCTCCAATGTTTTGATAAGTATACCTAGAACAAAGTTTTTCGTTAGCTCAACGCGTTTCAAAACTCTAGAGATTCGTTCGGAAATGACTCGATTAAATTTCTTATTCGATATTTATTTTCTTATCGAGAAAAACGTTTAATCAAAGCCAATCATGTTTATAGACACGGGGATGATTTTTAATCTTGCGGTTTCATTACTGTGCTTTATCTCTAATTATAGGATTTGACACACTTAATTATGTTCGAAGTAAACGGAAATGACGCTGTCCATTATTGCCAAACTAAATTTCAAATGTCAACAATCAATAATATAATATCTTGACAATGTTCTATATTTTCTTGCTAGTGCAATTTATAATTATCGGCTAATAAATTTTTATTAATACATTGCCGAGTAAACCAGCTTGCTAAAGCAGATTTCATGTTGAAGGGAAATTGGAAATCAATCAGTAAACATTTTGAAAGGGAATTGGCCATCTACTGGCAACCGAATGAAGAAACGTCGCTGAAAGATAGATTTATCCTCTTCCTAACGTTTGACGTCAACCATTTTTAATTTGTTCGTGTTCCAACAGCAGGTAGATGTTAACAATTAAAGTACATGTATAGTGTTGAATTTTTTTTGCTAGAGTAGATCTTAACAATTAAAGTATACAGCTGAAAAATTATTGCTTTGAAAACGAGTTCCTTCTATCATGCATAAAGTATGTAATACTTTGATTTAGCCAATAATCAAGTGCCAAATTTGTCTCTACGTAATCACTAAGCACTTTAATCAGTTGTATAGTCTGAGTCTGAATTAACTATTAGCGTAAGAGATTGAGAGTCCAATAACGGGAAATAAGAATAGTAGGGGTGAGACTAACTGTATACACAGGTTCCTATTCAAATATCTCCCATGCTCAAAATCATGAAAAGATCAGATACTAAAAGTAACACGAATGCATTAAAAAAATTCAACTATCATCTCAATTCAATTCCATGCCTCGACTCGAAATTTTCCTTGCCTATTTAATGATTTTAGAAGTTTTTTCGCTGCCTTCTCTCCGCCAGATATATTGTTTGAAAGAACTTCAAGAATAACGTCAACAACAGCACGTGCCATTCTTGCTCCGCCGGCAATGTAAATAGCTCCACCTTGCTTCAAAACATGATTGCTTATAAATAAAGTGTTTTCTGGCAAAGAAAGTATATTCTGTACATATGTCTTATACTGTTGTTCTTGACTGAAAACTGGCGTCACAGAAACTTCTGACGATGACTGAAATGATAACCATTCGCTTCCGTAAAGATAGTCTGCTTCTATCTTTCTGTGACCAAGAAACAAAATCTGATCAGGTTTCTTTACTAAATCAATTTTATTCTTTTCAACAGTACATCTTCGATGCTCTCTTTCTCTAAATATCGACCTCAAAGGTGCGACTCCTGTACCTGCTCCTACATACAAACAAGGAACACGAAAAGAAGAAGTTAAGGGACAAAGTTCAAAAGATACGTCTAGAAACGAACCGGGTTTAATCCACATGATGAGCCTCGACGTGTTCTCCTTTTTAAAATTGGCGAGAAAGTTTGAGCATAACCCTTCAACTTTCCTTCCGAATGGCGTTTTCTGATTAACCACGCCAACACACAACTCGATCGAAAATATATTTTCTCTATATCGATCGGAGGGAGAGCTGGCGATTGAAAAATGGCGAGGGTATACAGGTGGTAACATACTTAAGAGAATCTCGAATGTCAGGCGATTTTCTCTTCCCTCTCCACTACGCAATGCGTCAAAATCAAACAAGACATCGGCGTAATTTCTTTTTTCTCGTAAAATATAATCAGCATAAAGCGTTGCACCGCTCGGTTCACTAAGCTCAAATAACTTGCTTGCTTGCGCTGCTCCATCGCTATGATTTCTGTCGATTAATGAACTTAAAGCTCGTAAAAATTCGCGATCTGGACGACCATTAATATCAGCGGATCTTTTTAGAAAAGTTCTGAGTGTACAACGTTCTGGCCATCTGGGATAATCCTTTTGAACTCGGTTAATTTTAATACTTTCGTCAGCTCGACAGCTAAGTTCTTGAGGAAGATATTGAATAAATCTATTAACTGATTGATCATCGTTTTGTGGCATAATCACAGCAACATCTCCCGCATCATATGGCTTGTCATTTGTACGTTTATTTGAAACATTATCATTTACGTGTCTGCCGTTGGTTGACCTCGCCCCATTAACATTACTAGGAAGTCGAACAGATATTGTTATCTGTCGCACATCTTGTATCCATTTTGCGTCTGTCATCCTTACATTATCAACAACATTTCCATAAAGCGGATTTTTATTATCGTCGCGTTCAACGAAAGAATCATTACGAACACAATTTAAACCAGAGTAACGATAGGCATTTTTTGGTGCCATACTCTGATAAAACGGTAAGAAGTAGTCCATATCATCATAATTATCAGCTGCAACTTCATTTGCGGAGGACGATTCATTGTTACTATTACTCTCATAAATGACCTCATAAGCTGGACGGGGTACGCATACATGGTGAGCCGATGAAAGTGTAGTTTGCCAACTCTCCAAGAATGCGTGCAAACCTCCTCCTTCAAGATTCTTCATCTTCGTCACGACTTTCGGCACAAGCTCACCACTTATCCAGTCATCCAAATCTGCAAACACACCCCCATTCGATGTATTATCATCCCCATATCCCATACTACACCCCATACCAGCTCCCAACTGTATCAATCGAGCACCCAACTTACGACCAGCTGCACAAAACGCATCCGGACCGTACGCTCTATCCCCAAGAGCAAACAAGGCAAAATTCGAACCACGCAACAAATCACTCGATAAATTTCGTTTCAGCAGGGCATTCCACGTCGATTGAATGCAAGAATCACAGTGTTCTCCATCCCCTGTTGTACTCACGAACATTATAGTGAAGTGCTGCTGCTGCTGCTGCTGTGTGTGACATGCATCTTTGGTTCCATTCTCTAACAACGAGGATGAGGATGAGGATGGTCCAAATGTGCGTGTGAGGTCACACGATTGAAGGAGAAAGTACTCGTCAAAGGTGCAGTGTCCGTTGGTGGGTACTCCGAGGGAATTTAATACGCGTCTGCATCGGTTGGTGCATGATTTGGATCGGCCGGATTGGGTGGAGTATAGGATGGTGGCATTTGGCATATTGGTCCTGTGATGAATGAATGAATGAATGAATGGATGGATGAATGGATGGTACATGGTTTGTTTTGGAGGTTGCGAGTTGCGGCGTTGCGGTTCTCTCTTTCTCTCAAATATTTCTAATTTTCTAATTTTGGAGTGTGTGTCAATGTACTAAATTAGATTATTCCGTTAAAAAGGTATCTGCCACGCACGTCTGCGCTAGAGTGCCCTTTGCCTTGTCGTCTTGTCGTCTTGTCTGTGTTTCAAAGAGGAATACGTAGTTTGACTCACAGTTTGTAACGAGATAATAGAGGAAAAGACGATTGACGATGTTGTCATGGACTAAAGTTACGACTTTATCAATATTATTGGCAATCCCCATTGCGAACGCATTTGGAATCGTGAATGCACCCCTTCAAAGAAATTCTCATGTTCTGTGGGCATCGACCACCACTACTCCTCCTTCTGATGATAACATTGTCGTAACTACGAGTGGTGTGTCGAATACGAGACCTGTGGTTATTGTAGGTGGTGGACCAGCTGGATTGTTGACTGCGATTATGTGTGCTAAAACGTTGGGAACGGAAAGGCCAATTAAGGTGTACGATCGTCTGTCGCCACCACTCAATCCACGAGATGATGCTGTTTGGAGTGATGTCACGAAATTTTATTTGATAGGATTGAATGGTCGTGGACAAAAGGCCCTTCAGAAGTATGGAGTTTGGGATGTTGTCGAGAGTGTGTGTACGGTGAGTTTCGTGATATTGGTTTCGATATTCAAAGTTAATTCGCGGACAAATTTTACAAAGACTTATTTGGTAGGCAGTCGTTGGGCGCAAGGATTGGGCACCAAATGCTGGTCCAGATGAAGGGGTAGAGCGCATTTTTGGTGATGAAAGGACTTATACTACTCAAGTTCTGCCTCGAGACAAGCTAGTTGGTGTTCTTCATGAACACATATTGAATGAATTGAGTGATCAAATTGAAATAAATTATGGATACGAAGTTGAACCGAAAGATCTTGGTGACGTCGAAGATGGACCGGTAGTTCTTAGCGTATCGAGATGTACTGAGGTAGACGAAGATAATGATGAAGACGAAATTAATTGTGACATCGATGCTGCAGAACTTGTTGAGGCAGAGATGCTGATTGCGGCTGACGGTACTGGGAGAACAATTGCAAATGAGATGGAGGCAAGTGATCTAGAGAACGGTGAATTAAAGCCTGGAAATAAATTTAAAGTTACTCGCTATGTTGACGATAATAGACGAATCTATAAGACTGTCCCGTTAAAGCTTCCTGTCGATTGGAGGCACGATTTGAATTATTCCGCAAGGACGAATCGTTTCAACATTGATGCCCTCCCTGCCGACTCGAAAGGAAACTATTGTGGAGTCTTGCTTTTGAAAGAGGATGACGCTTTGGCGGCTGCTGATACTGATCCAAAGGAACTGAGAAAGTTTTTTGAAGAAAATCTGTCACAATTTAGTTCCCTTATTGATGATGAACAAATGGCAACAATCGCGAAGAAGAAGCCGTCTTTCCTTCCATCGTTTCGATATGTATCACCACGTTTGCATCACATGAATCGTACTGTTCTTGTAGGCGACTGCGCTCACACAGTGAAACCGTATTTTGGACTTGGAGCAAATTCCGCATTGGAAGATATATCGGTACTTGGAGATGTTTTATCGATGGCTCAGGGGAACATAAGCGATGGCAAAGTTGTGCAGGAATTTTCCAGACTGCGTGCGAAAGAGGCTAAATCGCTCGTAGAGATTTCTCGCAATCTAGACCGTCCTGGAAAGCTAGGAGTCCTTACTTTTATTCTCCCTCTGATTGTGGACTCAATTTTTAACAAGCTCGCTCCTTCCATTTTTGCCCCAAATATATTCGGTATGCTTCAAAATGATGCGTTAACTTTTGAATCGATTCAACGACGTAAGAGGATCGACAGGGTTAGTCAGAGCGCAGCTTTAGGTGTTCTATTTGGTGCTATGTTGCACCTAGCAAAACTTGGACTTAGCAAACTTTTGTCATCGGAAGGGAGGATAGCTAGACGTGTTGTTGGCTTTGGGTGCTCTATGTTTCTTTTGGGAAAAGGATTCTCACAAATAAATCCTAACATAGCAGTCGCGGATGTTCTTGCCAAACTGAATCGTAAGAAAAAAACTGCTTAAGAATAGTAGAAGACTGAGCATTTTGTAGTGATTTCTTTCTTAAATCATCAACTCCTTTTCTGTTGATTCACTTAGTTTTGATTGATCTTTATAGTGTGGATGGTAATAACATCGCGCTGAATTGAGTAATGATAACTTTAAACTCTATCTTGATTCGTTCTATAAAGTCACTTACCTAGTCTCTATAAAATCGTGCAGAAAGATGCAATTTCGTTCAACTACGTGAGAGGCTGATGATGTATTTTGTTTGATGAAGTTGATAGTTTCGCATTTTTGAAGACTATTGAAAGTTGTAGTATGTTCACATTACGCTTGCAGTGATTTTCTTTATCATCTTCTTCGAGAACAAATTACTCCGATCATGCTTCTACGCCAACCCTCGTGAACGTTGCTATTATTAATGCAAGTCAGGAAAGGGAGCTGGAAAGGGGGTATTGCACGCTGAGGACAAAATATAAGACTTGTTGAGGAGATTGGCGAAGCTGATTATTTGATTACCTTTCTCCTGACTTCCGTTAAATCATTGAATAATTTTTTTGATTGGCTACGTCCTTTCTAGTTATATAATCATATAAAAGTTTCATCAAAAAGTTTCGATTTTCCTCATTGGCCGGCTTCATAACTACTGCCTTATGAACATATTCGTTTGTAGATTTTCTTTTGAAATGGAAAATACCGGAATCCACATCTTTAGAATGGATCCAACCTAAATTTCCAAGCGTATATGTATTATTAATGAAAACTTCTACAATAGTTCTACCTCAACGTCACAACATAAGTTAACATCAGTTTGGACCTAATTGTATGGATTCGAGGTGAAGCAAACATGACTTCACACATACAAGTATAAAAACTTCAACGAAAAGAAATTCGAAATAACGATGTTACATCGGCAATTCTTTACAAGATACAATATGCATAAACGAAATTCAGTAGAGTAAGAGATATCTGGTTAAAGTGCTATCAGAAGTGATACCGCGACTCTACCCGTATCATTTACATACGTGCAATTCGTGCATCCTTTTGTGTCGCATTCTACAACAAAAACCCAATCATTGTTCCTGCTGCCATACCCACAGCAGTTGCTGTTTCTTCCTCAATTAATGCTGCAACAGTATACTGGAAGCGATCAGAAATAACTTCAGCTACTCCCATGACCACATTCCTGCAATGATCTGCAATTTGAACTATTAATTTCTGCTGTTCTTCTTGAATCAGCTTGTCATGTACATTTGCTTTCCAGAACCGATTCAGCACGGAATCTTCACTTCCGATGACATTAAAGTGTTGCAGTATTTCATGACCAATATACCACAGACCAAACCACTTCGTCACTTTCCATGATATTCTTAACATAAGTCGCGACCATACCATTCCTAGAGATGTTCCTGTTGCAAACTTTGTTTTATTCGGCAAAGATCTGTATGCTTTTGCTGCTGTAACCATTCTGGATGGAAGCTCTCGCCTTGTTTTCTCTAAAAAGTTCCTCCAAGAAGCCATATTTAAATACTTAATTTGAAACCGAGCCCAAGCATCCTGCCATTCAATGACTTGCTTATTAAAGTCAAACGGTACCTCATCACTTGAATCTCCAAATGTGCCCCAACGTGCAAGTATCTCAGATATCAAAAACGCTGTACCAACAATTTTCAGTACACGCATCACAGTATTCAGAGCAGCGTCTCGCAACTGACCACCATAATAACTATATGTTTGACGATTGCCAATATTTTGCATAAAATTTCCATTTGGTTGTTGATAATAATACACCTGCTGCCCGTCTGGAGGCGGCGGAGGTGGATGAGTTAAGTATACGATTTGAGGATTATTGTTATTACCTCCACTGCCACCACCTCCATTACCAAATGGATTATTATTATAACTTCCTCCCCTCGCCAAGTTCAATATAAAACGCCTCACGTGACTTTCCAATGTCCTAAAATCATACACTGTATCTATGGAGGGCTCATTGTTCGTTGATACAACAGCGGGATCGTCTCTCGAAGCAACGACGACAGTAGAAAATAGAAAGACGATAATGCCAACATAGCACAGGTTTTTCGCTGCTTTTCCAAATTTTGAGGATTTCATATCATTATAGGCAATCAATTAAGACACACTCGTACGCATTTAAATATGATGGGAGTGGTTGAGGTGTTTGGAGAGGAGGAGATAAAAACAGGGGATGGTGCTATTGTTCTAACTCTTCATATTCGAATCATATAAAAGAAAATAGGACCGTAAATTGCCACAGCTCTTGTCATGACTTCCACGTGGAAGATATGCTACAACATACAACATCAACATAAAAATGGCGTCATGAAAGTTACAAATTCGATGCAACTGAATTGAAATAGTTGATCAATATAATCTCTGTTCTAAAGTAGGGATAAAACAAAGTTTCACGTAGGAAATGAAATCATGAGGTCTCTACAGTTTTTTCATTTAGTAAGCCTATCGGTGGCTGTCAAGGGATTTATTCGGGAAGTTCCACCGTCGACGTCCCTCACCTCGACGACTGCCCTTCAAGTTGCATCGCTGCCGAAAGATGTGAAGAGCGCCGTTTCAATTTGTCGACAAAGTGTGCAAAATGCATTAGGAAAACGAATTTCACGAATGGATATCGAAATGCCCGTGGGTGCAAAGTTTGGTGTCGAAAAGCAGGCAGGAAAGGGAAAGAAGTCGGCTCTTTCTCAGCAAGACGGTGTATCGCGTGATACTCTTGAGACGAGTGATCGAGAGTTAGCTCGATTATTTGTTGATATGTTTCAGCCTGTTGGGGGAGAAAATATTTCTGTTGTGTTTCGAGAAGGGAGGCAAGCGAATGCGGCAAAACGTAAGTGGAGTGGTGACACAACTGCCCACTGCCGCATTCTCTCGGTTGCCAAAGGTGATCAAACATCGGGCGCAAAGAAGAAGAAGAAGAAAATGGGATTTGCGGCTAAACTTGCAGCAGAATTAGATTCAGAAGTCGGAGGACCATTTTCCTTACCGAAAGGTTGTGAGGTTGCCATCTTTGTAAGTCCTGGGCCAAAGGAACTTATAGCAGTAGAGCGGATAAGCGAAGAAGTGGGCATGGGAACTCTGATAATACTACTGAATACCAGACTAAGCAAAATGGAAAAGATAAGCCCCACCTTTATTGAAAATTATGAGTCAGTATTTCACTTAGCTGCTGCTCCTCAAGATGTTTCTCCAGATTGCTTGGTCTATAGAGCGTATCCTGACAATTGGCTTTTGGCGAGGAAGCCAAAAGTCGGCCAACCAAAGGTGATAGCGGAGCAGAAGTCACGGTTTTTATCGACAGAGTGTCAAACTGCGTTCGAAAATATGGAAATGGATGGATTCGAAAAAGCTACAGAGGGGATTTTGGACAGCGTAGCGGATTGGTTTGGTTAATCACTTTTGATAATTGACACCATAAAAAATAAAAATACGGTATCAAATTTCGAAAGTCGCTTGCTGTAGCTGTAGATGACCTCCATTCTCAGATTAGATTTTTGTTACTTTATCAAAGTTAATTAACAAGATGACACGTGAAAAATTAGTCGGATTGCCGATTGCGTCAATACTCGGTTTCATATTCAGGAGAGGATTTGGATGCTACTGGTAACTTTTGATAGTATATCATAATTACTTCCTCTTGACTTTAAAGTAAAATTGTTGTTAAGAGTCTTGCGTTTTGATATACTATAGAAGAGTTAGAAGCAAGCAACTGAAACCCATCTTAAAGTAATATGATTGTTTGGAGTCTTGCGTTAAAGAAGAAAGAGAAAGGAAGCAATTGAAACGACTTGAACACAACTTTGAATGTGTGAAACTGGGTTGTGGCTACCAAAGGTAGAGTTCACTTCAAGCATGGTTGACGCAGTTCTTGCGGATGGGATTCTTAATTTACATAGATGATCGTGTAGAATGTATGGTGCTTCTGCGACTTGTAACAAATAACCTCAGATTGGAAACAAATCAACATCGTTCCCCGTATATGTGGCAGGAAAATTAATGTAGAAAAGAAAACGTTTAGTATTATTTTGCGCAAACCAGCGGTATGTCAACTGGTTCGTCGCAGGGCGGTGTCGTACATTTATACACTCTAGGGTAATCCGGTTGCGTTGGTCCACCTTCTACAAAAATTACTCCCATCGCACCTTGATCTTCATGTTGAGGCATGTGACAATGTATTGCGGTAAGTCCACCAAAATCGGCAAATCGAAGTCTAACTTTACACGGTGGTTTGCGAGGGTTTTTGTAGTCGTTTCGGTACATTATCGTATCAAAGAATTCGCCTGTGTGTGTAATAATGGCAATGAACAACTAAAGATGATCCAAAACTAAATTGACGACCTGCACACAAGAACTAACCTTCCTCATAATCATCACATCCTCCTTCTGAAACCACCTGCATCGGGTGAACATGCACATGGACAGGATGCATTGATGGCTTTATATACCATTCATTTACATGGTTATAAATAAAGTTGCTATTGGGATGATCATCATTGCAGAGACGTTCTGAAGTAGAATAACCATATCCGTTGATATCATGCTCTCCCATTTTTATTGTCCAAGAATCCCTGCTATTCACAATTTCATCTCTCAAATCTCTCAAGTAATAGGGTCTCCTGCTAGACCATGTTCCACTTTCATTTTCAACTCCACCTTCAAAGGGCGATATTGACTTATCGGAAAAACTCTCATCATCTATCTTAATTATGGAAACAGGTTTGCCTCCAGCAATGATATCAGCCTCTGAAGTACATCGGATAGCAAAATCAATTCGCGAAGCTCCATTTAAAGTATATGAATTTTGTTCTTTAAGGCTCGGTACTTTGAACTTCAAGATGCCGTCATGAGCAATTGTTCTGATTTCACACGGACCGTGTGCCTCTAGCGGAGATGTCATTGACATGCTATCAGGGCTAGTGCCAATGGGATGATCAAATGAAAGAGTATGAACACCCTGATGAGAATCAAGACTCATTGTGAGCACTCGAAGTCGATACCATTCATCCTTTACAAACTCGAGATGGGTTTTCGATGATTCGAATTTTCCGGGTAGCCCAAGCATATTTGTCACTACCAGATGCTGCTCGTTTTGCATGAACTTCTGCACGCCTGTGTCAACACTTCCAAAATCTCCATCTTCAACAATAAGCATCCCAAACGCCCCGTTTTTCATTTCATGATACGATTGACCATGTGAGTGTGTGTGATACCAGTAGGTCCCACCCATATGATCGTCCGGAATCGTAACATTGTAAAAAATTACGTCAGATCCGGCAACACGACGACGTATGTCATCACCATTTCCCATACTAGAAATATGTAGACCATGAAGATGCATGCTATAATTCCAGCTCGCTTTGTCTACATTGCCCTTTACGAACAGTCCATAGCTGGTCCCACGCTCAACGCGAATAAGAGGACCAGGCCAGGCGCAAGTCGAGGAGCCTGGAATTCTCCAGCCGAACGCAGACGAACGGGAGCTGTGTCTAAGATAACGACCCTTCTCCATCGAATCTGCACCCGTGCACCCTATTATCTCTCCACAATAATCTAAATTTGCATATTCGTCGCCGAGTTGGGAACATAGGTCTTTTGACCACTGGAGAGATTCTTCATCACCGGCGGAGGAAGCGATAATCTGGTGAGCTAAGCCTAGGAATACCGCTGTTATAAACCACATCCGCGCCATGTTCATAAGTTGTCACTGATACGTTTTCAGCCCTTGCAAAGTTTGTAGGTTGGTGGGAATCAACTGGAATGTTTTATTGTGACCCCTCACATGAGATTCAAAGGTTCTGTCTCCAGTAGAATCTGACCAGATGAAAAAAAAAATGGCAAGAAGGTCATTCAGAGTTGGCATTAAAAGAGTCATTAGTCATAGTCATGACTTTCTACGGTTAATTTCTTTCATCGGTACTTCGAAGTAGAGATCAAATTTTAATAAACATACATGTAGTGATGATGTCTGTGTATGATTGGTTCTATTTACCGGTGTACATGTATTAATACGATTACTGCGAATTTTACCACACACGTGTGCATATTGCATTACATTTGTACATGTTGTATCAATGACACACAACAATGCGAACTAAAAACTGAAAAAGGGAAGCCATCCTGCCCAAAATTCCTAAAAAAATCATGTGATAAAAAAGATATTCGTGATTGATATTTTTGTGTGACAGGATTTTCGATTCAGAAAATTTTGAAATGGTGAACGACACAATCACCACCACCATAAACACAAATCACTACAACCCCTACAATGAGCGATTTACTCAAAAGCTGTAACATATGGGGCGTGAACGGAGCCAGCAAAGCGTTCGGTGAAGACACCTCTCTCATGGTAGCACGCCCAGCCCGGACCTCATGCTGCTGTTATATGTTGCCGGCCTTTTGGTTTACCGTACCGGAAGGATTTTATGCATTAGTGACACGTTTCGGAAAGGAGGAGATGTATCCAGGATCGGGTCCTCCCTCGCCCTGTTGGCCGTCTGGGATACATTTTGGTCCGCCGTGGTTGAAAGTCTCGCATCTCGTGACGAAGCAAAGCATGGTGTTTAATAGACCCGTGCGTGGCTGTAAGACGAGTGATAATGTCACAGTTGAAATTGATATGAATATCGTTCTTCGAGTGATGGGGGATGAGAAGGGTTCCTCTGTGGATCGGCCGAATGATGATCCGGAGAATGTGAGGAAGTTTGTACATAATTTGACGGCTGAAGGCTTGGCGCAGCAGTTGGAGGATGCTCAGGCAGAGGCGATACGTACTATGGCGAGAAGCGTTACGCATACCGAAGTGTTTGGCTTACGCACTATTAGTGCGGTTGAGTTGGAAGAAAATATGGCTAGAATTAAGGCGGCTTCAAGCTTTTCGGAAGATGAAGATGAAAGTGATTATGAAGATGGACAAGAGAAGAAAGATTTGGAGGGAGATCATGATGTCATTGATAAGGAGGAAGCTGTGTATGCTACTGAATATGGAGCTAGTGTTGTCACCAAAACTCTGAAACATCGCCTTAATAAACAATTTCGACCGCAAGGAATTGAAATTTTGGAAGGTAAGGTTGGTTGTCGGTTGTAATCTCACTCGCAAGTAATCTGTTCCTGTATAAATAACATTGCTTTCTATTTCATAGTTATTATTGAACATATAAGCTTACCAAACTCCATCCAAGATCAAATGTCACAAAAAACGATGGTTGTTTCTGCAAATGCTGAACAACGCATGCAACACAAACATGATCTTCAAGTCTTGGAACAGACCGAGGCTATCAAAATGATAAAGCAGCGTCATAGGGAAGAAGTGAGGGAACTGAAGCAGGACGGCCAAGCGCAAGAGATAGAGGAACGTCTTAAGCTGGATCTTATGAAGGAAGAAGCTGAAAAGGAAATTAGCAAAATTGCTGTACAAAACTCAAGAGACGTCCAAGTGATCAAATACGAGTCGTCTTTTAAAGTTAAGAAGGTGAACGAGTTGTGCGAGAAGGAGGTATCCAGAGTACAACTTACTGCTGCATTGGAGGCAGCCAAAACCCATGCAGATGCTGATTTCTTTTGCATGGACGTTTCGGCGAAAGCAAAATTGGAGTGTGCACAACTATCTGCCAAAGCAGATGATATAGTGTTCAAGGCTGAGGGCGTGAGTGCCCCGAAAAATCGAACACTCAATAATTACCTGACTGAAATGAGGAAGCTTGAAGTACAAAATAGCCTAGCTGAGAATGATCAAGTTATCATCACTGGGACATCCGGTGGGAACGCAGCAAATAAGCTGCTACAAGTTGATGCATGTTTATCTGATGCAAAGGTCAGTCGAACTAGCTCTGATGGAATTGCTGAGTTAGCTATTGCTTCCGGAAAGGCTGACATTCGTCTGTATACTAATGGAAATCCCCAACCTGTGAAAAATCATCGTATTTCAAGAACGTAGTCCTTTCACGAACCAACTTAGTATATGTTTGAGTCCAACCCACGAAATCAGTGTCGATAGTATTATGAGAGAACGAATCACATAGATTTATAATTGTATACATGTTTTATATACTACCTTTTTCATGAGAGCTGTAATTTACATATTTCAAATTTATGATGATTACGAAAGCAATCCCATTGCGAATCCGCTTTCAACGGAAATGAGGGAACTTCCGGATGTATCTCGTTACTAGTCAATATTGCATCTTTCGATTGCAATCAAGTTTACGAGATTTAAACCTATGTTGTTCAATTTTGGAAGGCAAAAATATAGCTGTCATAAATGCAATCTTATCGGGAAATGTGATAAAAAAGCTGTGAAACGGGCCTAAACAAATTAATTTTTCTTGTTCTATGTATCAACAGCTCCATATGTCGATGTATTCGACCGTTCGGCTATTGACCCAACCAAATAATTGTGCCCTGACTCCAACTTAACTCCCATCATACTTGCTGCTGATACTGAAAGAAATGCCTCAACGAAGACCAATATCGCCAAGAGAACTGACGTAGTTTTCAACATGTCGAGAGGAGTAACTTTGTCGTAACTCCGAACAAGCAAAATGTCTACAAAACATGGGCTCAACGCGATCATACTTACTGAGAACCACCATAGCATCTTAAGCATAGCAAGTTTAGGATCATCTGATTCCGAATTCTTTCCCCACCCAAAAGAGTAAGATCTCACGAGGACCACTGACAAAAGAGAAAACGAAATCCCGTAAAATAAAAGTGTTTGAGTATCATCATCAACAAAATTTTGACCAGCCCAGACAAGATAATGAACTCGCTTGATTCCAATTGAAACACCAAGGAGCAAAACTGTTTTGACCAACGTTGTGTAATTCCAACACAATGCGAAAAGAATGGAACGTCTTAATGCGTGGTCATCCGGATAAGGCAACAAGTGAAACTCATTCAATGCAAAAGCAAAAATTTTCCAAAGCGTCATGATCAAAGCGATATAATAATTGTCAGATGAGATATTCAATAGCTTAGGCTTGAGTGTAACAGAAAATATTGCTTCTCCAAATATTATGATGGTCAACTCTTTACAGCGATCTGCATATGCCGCCACATGTATTCTCATCCTCTCGACCTTGAATAAGAGTGTCATTGGAAATGATAACAAATCCCAGGCTAATATAAATAATAAAAGGCATTTGAACGTTCCAATGGAGTTCATCCAACTTAAACTCCATAACGTTGAAAGTATGATGACTACTTGTTGCATACAGCGAAGAATACAATGACCTCTTGACTGTGGTATATAAATGTATGGCCTAATGTGTTGTAAAATGAGTCCTAATCTGGCAACAACGATACCACGACCAAGATTTGTATAATTTTCAACTTCTGTAAAGTCACCCACACAACCTGCTGCAGTAATAGCTATACCAAACAAATGAACAAAAAAGAAAATATGCCCTGCTAAACTCTCGTCTTAAAACACTGATGTATACTCGTTCTGAGATACCCAAGGAAGAATGATCATGAGAAAACGAAATACTGCATCAGAAACTAAATACTTTATTGGCGCCAGTTGTGTCCTTAATTCTTCACTTGATGAATCTTCATCAACATCCATGAATGGCTCCGATATCGCACTCACACCAGCTACAATAAGCAAATCATAGAACAGTAGTGTTCAGTGGGTGTCTCGTTCCTCTTGTTCCTCGTCTCTCTAATCGGTTATTAAAGATGGTTTATTCCAAATCGGTCGAACCGACATTTTGGGATGCCAATGACGTGAAGAGATCTAAACCTTGCGCTCAGTGGTGCAATTAGTTTGGATTTATGACAATGAAATAAAAAATCTGAATACCAGTACCGAGTCTCTAATCTTGACCATTAACTTATTTACAATGTTAGCTGGAGCAAAATGAGAAGAATCAAGAGAAGAAAAGTAGATTGCTGGTACATTTAATATGTCTCTGCCCTTCGATAAAAGTCTAAAGCAGCTATGAGCGATGGAAGGGCGGGCATCCTGCGTTTCACGGGGCAGTACATTTTGTACGTACGTACATTTACGTACATGTACTGAGAATCTACGTACGCGTGTACGGACCCTCATCGATACCTCTCAAAATAAAGTAATGAAAA
>Ga0115008_10001704_pt1 | contig 17987 bp, 19 predicted proteins | sample FraStrMetagenome_FD_87164 | JGI IMG/M metagenome (GOLD analysis project Ga0115008, IMG submission 87164) | Marine eukaryotic phytoplankton communities from Arctic Ocean - Fram Strait ARC3M Metagenome | ecosystem: Environmental > Aquatic > Marine > Oceanic | place: Fram Strait | collected...
AGTTTTATCAAGATATGGGGGAGTATATTACTCCGGTATAAGTTTTTCACCCTCCCTGGAGGATATCAGTTTTAAATTACACTTCTCGGTAAACTGGCAAACCTGTCGACGATTAGTGCGAGTGTGGTGTCGACGACTAAGGTAATTCACCAGCGATAAAAGTTATAATTACCCTCCTCAATTCCCTCAACGGGTGTAAAAGCCACCTGGTCCAATTGTCCCGAGTGATTCCCACGAAGACTCGCTTATTAGCATTATTCGAGGTATTTATTACTTTTATTATATATTATATAAGTTACCTCCACCTTATATTATAAGAAATACCCTCTTTAATATAAGTTTTTTACAATTATGCATTAATCCTGTCCACCAAAGCCTATCATATTTAGCACTTCACCCATAAGGTCTGGTGAATTTGAGTTTTGAAAATGAGGGTCTTTCTTGGAATATGACTTTTGGAGGAGGGAAATGAGGGTTATTGGAGGGTTTTCGGGATTTCGGGTTGTAAGGAGAATTATAGGTACGTCTCGACTTTATTTGGGTGCTGAGCGACGAGAACCCTCCTGAAAGCTTATAGCGGGTTATAAGACCGAAGAGGGTTTTTACTTATATATACCTTCATTGGTAATATTTATACTACTTCCGTTATGTACAATGCTCCACTCGTAGTGGTCTTGGAAATTATAAGTTTATAAGTTTTGTTGAGCTCCTAATATAAGGAAATACTATTTCGATAACCGTATAAGCTTTATAGCTGAATATAAGCTTATATCACAAACACTATTTACTTGGTTAGAGAAAAACCCTCATTTTTGCTTATATTTTGAAGGGGGGGGGGGAATAATTTTTTATAAAAAGTATAGATAAAAAAGTTTTTATAAAATAAAAAAGTTACAGATTTGCATTTTCTATTTATTCAATGATAGTGTCTTTAATCGAGTGGATATCATATCATTAATAAGACTATCCAAATTGTAGGATCGCTTCCACCCAAGTTTATTGGTAGCTTTGGATGGGTCGCCTAATAAATTACCAACCTCGTTAGGACGAAAGTATTTACTCGATATGTTAATATATTCACGGAGTGTGTTAATATCATACCCCACCTCGTCCAACCCAGTCCCTTTCCAACCTATTGTAATGTCAAAATATTTAAAGACTTTCTCGGCAAATTCGCGTATAGAATACTGTATTCCCGTGGCCAATACATAATTATCAGGCGTTTCCTGCTGTAACATTAACCACATACCTTCTACATAGTCCTTGGCGTGACCCCAATCTCTTTTAGAGTTAATATTACCCATATACAACTTATCGAGCCTTCCTTGTATAATGTCCACGACACCATTTGTAATTTTTTTTGTTACGAAATTATGTCCTCGTCTTGGCGATTCGTGATTAAAGAGGATTCCATTGCAGGCAAAAATATTATACGCGGTTTTATAGGAGTTCGTAATGTGGTATCCATATAATTTAGCAATTGCATACGGTGAATTCGGATTAAACCTGCTATTTTCGTTTAAGGCTGGTTGATCAATCGATACTTCGCCATACATTTCACTGGTAGAAGCTTGGTAAAAACGTATTCGGCTTGTATATGAACTATTCTTTATAGATTCCAATATATTCAAGGTACCGGTCGCCGATACTTGAGTAGCATATACTGGCATTGAATATGAAATCCCTACATGGCTCATTGCTGCCAAATTATATATTTCCAGCGTGGCTAATTCAGGGTGATTATTGATAATTTCTCTAAGTATATTATCGACGGACGATTTATCGGTAATGTCTCCGTACCGAAGTCTAAATATATCAGAATCATACTTATATAAATGGTCAATTCGCTGAGTGTTCAAGTTGGAACTTCGTCGTATTAATCCATATACTATATAATTTTTGTCTAATAATAATTCAGCTAAATAGGAACCGTCCTGTCCAGTTATACCCGTGATAAATGCTATCTTCCCCATTATATTTATATAGTATTTTAATTTATAGTGATATATTTAGACAGTGTTCTAAAGTACACTATTGTCGTTTAGCAGTTATATCTGATAAAAGCTTAAAAAGGTTTTATAAATAGAGTTATATGGTACGAGATATAGAGGATAAATTATTCAGGTCCCTTGATAAATATTATGGTCGCCCCGATCGTACAAATAAGTTAAAATATAGGCGCGGTTATCGGAAAAAGTGCTGCATATCTAAATATGTCACCGACTATCAAAAATCATTTGATCGATTTTTGGAATTATATAATAAGCACTCACACCACTAAACATCAATAAACACAGATTCGTCAAAACTCGACGTACTAAACAAAAGTTTACTGTGATATTGATACAATGACGAGTATGAAATGAGGATCATGGTATATAGTATTCCTCCTATAAGCACTTGTAGTCCGTGTCCTGCATATTGTCGATAAGGATGGGTCATTATGATATACTATATAATAATAACGCTTTTAATTGCTTTTAGTTGGTATGGTTCGCGATTGTCGACCAGTCACCCGCGGTTTATAGTATGAATCTATTATTGGGGGTCGGGGTGGCAATATGATTTATATTCAGGGACATTACATAGTTGTTTTACTATATTTAACGTATTTCGGATTTCAGGTAAAACTTCTGCCAGATCGCCCATATTTGTACGGGCATCTTTAATTAGTATATTTAAATCACTTGAATAAATACTAAAAATAATATAGATTATTAAAAATTGCATGACTAAAACCGTAAAATAAATTGTATTGGAATAGCATATTGTTGAGTTACTGATATTAAAACGTTTGCGGGCTTTAGGCGAGATCACGCGTGTGTACAATAGGTCACTATCAAGTTCCATTATATATGGGGTAGGCGGAAGTTCTTAAATAGTTTATTAACGCAACGCATCCCATAAACGTTAATTTGATATAGTAATACATTAATATTAATATTAATATATTATATGGAATTTAGTGAGTTAGGAGAACTGTGTAGTGAGTGTGGTGTGTTAGATTATTGCCCGTTTTCGTGCGACAAGTGTTTAAACTCATTTTGTATTAAACACTTTAACTATTCCAATCACACTTGTGTAACGACTAAACCAGCAGCGCTTTTTGTATCTTGTCCACGATGTAAAAAGCAATTATCCCTTATGAAGGTTGACGTCGATCAGGCATTAGTGACACATAGTCTAGATTGTATTAAGTTACACCCTTACAAATACTGTGCTAAAAAAAACTGTAAACATAAACATCAAATCACGTGTAAACAATGCACTAAAAATTACTGTGTCAGTCACCGTAGGAACCATTCGTGTAAATGATTAAGAAATGAGAGTCGATGAGATAAAAACCGTCATGAAGGCAATTGCTGGACTTACAAAGACCTTAAAACTAATAGGTATGAAGCGAGTCACCAGTATGGACATTACTAAGGATATCACTAATACGGGGATTAATACAGGTTTAATTGTTTCGGGTACCGTTATTTCAAGGATGGCCACTATAATGGCAACGAAGGACGCAAATATTAATTCAGATTTCATTACTATTATATAACATTATTTAATAACGGCGGTTGTATATTATTTTCAGGGTTGGGTGTCGCACACCCCCGGATAATATTCATAACAGTTACGATTAAGGATTCGTACGACCGTTTATCACTATTATCGGGGTCGCCATTTATAATCTTGAAATCAGTGCCAGAATTAGTGATCCATTTCGTATGATAGAGTTCACACCGTTGTAAATACTCCAACGCGATTCCGCCCTCACCGTCGCGCTGGCGTTTGGTTATTCGGTCTGAGCAGGTTTGGATGCTTGTTTCAATGTACAGTAAAAGATTAGGTGTTATTTTTTCAGCGAAAGTATCGAACCAATAATTATAGATATTCCAGTCGATATCGCGTATTTTCCCCCTGTCGTACAGCATTTTACCAAACACATTCCTGTCGGTTTCCAAGGAACGTTCGCATATGATTATGGTATTGTCGTCGGATTCTTCGATAATGCGTAGCATTTTCCGAAGGCGTGTGATATAGGCCATTATTTGGAAGCTGAATGCGTACGATGCTTGATCTCCGTAAAATTTTTGTAAAATTGTTTCACCGTCTTCGTCGATAATACTGTTCCATTCTTCTATAGGTTCCTGCACATACTTAATATTAAAATCTTTCCCTAATGCGACGGGTGTGTAGGTTTTTAAGGCCCTTAGTAAAGTAGATTTACCAGATCCGATATTACCCTCCAGTGAAATTATAAAAACCATTATAAATATATCTTGGACTTCAGCTTTAAATTGTTTATCTAAAATAATGTTCTCTAGGGAAAATTATATTGGCGTATAGTAATGACAAATTTTAATAAAACAATTTGTAATTTACATTTTTTAGTGTTAAATAATGTTGGTAATGCAGACAATAAGCTGTTTACGAATCGTAAGATAAAATTAACCGACCTATCGTGGTTAAAGAAGGCATATTTAAATAAGGCCGTCAGCATCTTCGGGGATAAAATCCCACTGGTTGAAAAAAAGGGGTTTATTTATTGGCGGCGGGGTGCCATGTCGAAAAAGCGTTTTTTTAACCTTTTACCGTCAGTAAATCAGCTGACTATTAAAAAATCCCAATGTAACTATTACATGCGTGAATACTCGAAGGTGGTTATTGATTTGGTGCAATCGGACGTTTTAAAAAAGCAAATTAGAAAAAATAACTTTGGTTGTGTGTCACACGATTCCATTACTTGGGGAGTAACCACCGTACCAGAACTAATAACGTTCTTTCCGCAAAAAACCGTGGCTGACGTGCGAAAAAATATTTCTACCAGGTGGAATAAGTATTTCACCGACGACTCCCGGCGAAAAAGTTTTTTAGCCATTGACCCAAAATATCATTTTGGTTGGAGAAATAAATTAATCCCAGCACACGAGATTGTCCATAATGTAAATAAATTTAATTATGTGGACGAGCACTCGATCGCGCGGTGTGAGTGGGTGGCGTCAGCATCGAATGTAAATATTTACTTAGGTTATTTGAAAAATAAGTTCCATAAACTAACAAAGTCGAAATTGAAGAAGTTAGTACAATTAGAAGCATTGGGTGCGGTCTTATACGTGGTTGAATTACTCAATAGTATTTCAAATATTGTCACTGGTGACAAGAACTTACCTATAATAAATGAATGGGTTAATGGTGGAGTTGCGGAAAATTCCAGTACCATTACTGATATACTTCAAGCCAAAGAACCACTGTGGCGGAATACGTATTCCAAGCATTTGGCCGCAATTGTCTATGCCTATAGTTTCTTTGAGGGCTATAATAGCCGAGGCTTTACAAAGAAATGTATGGACGATAGTATATGGACTGAGTTTGAGAAAAATATACCCGACCGTTTCCAATTAAACTTTTGGAATGAAACGACTACGGATAAAGCGCTTGCTAATTGGATAGTAACAATTCCACCGTCCCACATACCAAAAGGATACGCCTTTATTGTAAATCCAATTACGAACGACCGAGTTAGCGTCAACAGCGCACTTGGAAGAATTATTCTTAATAAATTCTTAGTAAATTTGAAACAATAAATGTGGAATCGTATGTCCCGTATAATATGAGTGCGAATAAAGATTGTAGAGTATCAAATGTGTTACGTGTAGTTACTACTACACAAAAGCCTGCGGTCGTCATTGGTAAAAGTATATTGGACTCCCCAACCGAGTATTCTCCGGCATCGGTGGTATTTAATGTAAGTTCTATAGTAGCGGACTCAAAAAAAAATACTAAATGGAAAAGTGTGAAAATAATTGGTACTGCAGTAAATGTTTAACGATTGGATATTAAATGTTTCGGGTGCTTCGGCGAAGTGTCGGCGACACTGTCCGTTCTGGTGGTGGTGGGGACGGCGGCGACTTGGTCGTGGTTTCACAGTCGGGGGTCTCGTTCAGGGAAATTTTTTTTTGATGCGGGTGAAATTCTTGTCGGACCGCCCTATAGGTAGGTGATAGCAGCCATTTCGCATTCGTATAGAAGAGCCACGCGAAGAGCAGTAGTGTTGTAATAAGACTGGCTGCCGCTACACCAATTAACGCCACGTGGGAGAACAACAGTGTAGTGCACGTGGCAGACCCCATGGTCCAGTAGGACTGTGTAAATCCAGAGAAACCGCTACCAATACAGCTTAGTGCGTAGCGTCGGGCTGCGAACCAAGAACCGCCAAAGGCGATTACGTGGGTACCTATAGTCCAGCCCATGGAAGCCACCAGAGCTGGGAGAAATGGACGTATGAACGTAACACCTGCTGCACACCATGTACTAAACATTACAATTAGCGACATTACGGTGATTATATTTAGTGTAGATAAAGTCTTTATCTATATCAAATTTTTATGGTGTATTATTAGGTGTTTAGGACGTATGGTGGATATTGTTTACTTGGACAATGAGAAAGCTATATCATTTAATTTATTTACTTCTTGGTTAATTTCAGGACTCTTTATCTGACGGTAATCCAAAAAAAAATTATTTTTACATTTCATCATTGAATCTGCGGTTATTAGGTGAAAGGCCTTAAAAGGTTTTTTTGTAATCTCGGCGTGGCTAACACATTCAATATTCTTCCAATGGATATCGTCATATACCTTCATATTCGAACTAACCACCACACCGCAAAATTCATAAAATAAAAAATAATATGGATCTAATTCAACAAGACCAATGACAATATTGTTATTTTCCAGAAGGTCCCCCATAGCGATGTTCTCGATACATTTCTTCGTCCCGTCTTGAAGCTGAAACATTGTGTCATGTGAGAACCCATGCTCTAAAAAATCGACGCCTTTGGAGAAGATGGTAGAGTCGGGTTTTTTAAAATTCCAAAAATTTAAAATTAGATCATTGATGGTTTTGTTTAAGTAAATGTTCCTATTTTCACTGTAATCCGCGAAGGTGTCACCGCGGATATCTATAAAACCCGTATCGGTCGTAAGGCAATAAACATGGTTTGGTTTGCAAGATGTTTTTATTGATAATGGGGAATCTTTAATCGTAATAATGGTATTATTTTCTATAACCCGGTGCCCCCCTAAAATATAAATTCGGTTATTATAAAGATATAGTGACTCGATGTTTTGGATCTGCTGTTTACATACCACCCGAGCACCACATTCTAATATAGCTCCTACTTGAAGGTCTTTTAATTGACATTGGGTGGAATCTTTTAAAAAGATTGAAGTGAGTCCCATAAATCCTTTCATATTTAAATAAAGGAGGATTTTATTTTACATGTTTTTGTTTTGTATGTATTTGGGTGTTTAGTGTTTAACGGCACAATGGAAGATACGTTAGGGTTTAGAAGTGTAAAAAACGATTTTAATTTAATCATCTAACACTGGTCGATTATTTAATAGTTTAAAGCTATAAAATAAAAATAAAATACTATAATAAGGTTTATGACGACAATAACCATCGAATGTAAAGACGAGGATTTACAAATGTTTTATATGCCCCTAACTATTGAATCTCAAAATAAGATAACACTATTAGCTCCAGAAAATATCACGATTACTCCTGGTGAAAAAGTAACCGTTGATTTAAAATTAATACTGGCGTCGGAAGAACCAATCCTAATATATCCAGTAAATGCATTAAATACTGGGCCAATTATTACCCCTAACTTTAGCAATATATATACCCCTGATAACGTATTAACTCTGTTTTATAATCCTGGTATTAATACATATAAAGACCTAGTAACTTCAGGAATCGCTGCCTTTAAGACTGATTTATTAAAACAATTTACAAAAGGACGCTCAAACGAAGAATTAATGGATAAAATTATAGGTGGTGTCCCAGCACATACAATCGCGAAGGGTGACCCGTTATTCGACATCTATAATTTTAATTTAAAACCGTTTATGGTTACCCTGGTATAATTCTATTATAATTCGACATATTCGTCGGGCACGCGGTGACGTTCTCCATAGAGATGTTTATTTAAAAATGTTCGTATAGAAGATATAAATATCCAAAGGGTATAAAAATGGACCCATTCGTGGTAACAGTTTCCACATGGTTCTCCAGGACAGCGTGTACAACTGCCGTTCTTATCGAAGGTATGTTCTCGACAAGACTTTTTCTTATTATTACTCTCAGTTTGGGGTTCGCCACACTTTAAACATTTCATTTATTTAAATATAACTTTTTTATATTTAAAATATAACTTATATTATAATTAAAGACAATGCCTGTTTATGTTTGCCCTCGGTGCCGCTATAGCACTAAGATAAAAACACACATGACGAATCATTTTAATCGAAAAAAAACCTGTGCTGCGTTATATAATAGCATTGGGATCCATGCATGCATTCATGAATTAAAAAATCTTACGTCTGATAGTATCTTAATTGCGGTCCCGACCGAGAATAAAAAACCAAAAGGTATTAATACCTCCTCCTCCTCCTCATCGACTAAATCCAATAAATATGTTTGTAGCCCGTGTGGAAAAATATTTACGCGTCGGGACAATTTGAAGCGGCACAAGCGTTGCTGCTCGGGGGCCCCAGATAAGAAAAATGTCTATACTACAAGCGAGGTCGTACATTTGGTAGAAAACATGAGTGAAGAATATGATAAAAAGGACCGCATTAATCAGGCAATTATTAAAGAATTACGAAATCAAATAGGACTTCTTATGCAAAACCAGGGTAGTAATATAACCTATAATACGAGTATCATGCTGAATGCCTTTGGCCAAGAAACCACTAACTATATTGACAACAATTTTATTGATAAGTTAGTTCAGAAAGGTCCTATTAATAGTATTTCCATGCTCTTGCGACATATTCATTTTAATCCAGACCATACGGAAAATCATAATATTATGATTCCAAATAAAAAATCAGCATTTGCTAAAATTTTTAATGGTCATAATTGGCAGATATCGGATCGTAAACAAACTATAGACGATATGACTGACAAGGCATACGCTATGATAAATGAACACTATAACGGGGGTAGTCAATATATGGATAAATTTAAAAACAATTATGATTCTACGGATTTAACAGTTAATAAAAAAATTCATAGAGATACTGAGATTATGATTTTAAATAATCAAAAACCAAAATAATAAATTTACAATTTATGTATAGAATATTGTTGATTCTGTATATAAATTTATTTAGTGAGAAATTTAGAAGTAGTGGTGTTAGGTGATAACATTTAATAGAAACCGGTGTGGTTATACGGTTTTAAAGACCGTTAATGGATTGAAATTGGTCATAGAATTGGTTAAATTATGGTGTTTTAGTCACCGGACTTCCACCGTGACCGTCGGGATTCTTCAAATCCAGACATTTTTTTACTAGATAACGGCCTTGGGATACAGACGTTTTCATATGCTCCGCGATTTGGAAAACCTCTCTTGGCGTCCGTGGACCAATTGCATAATGGCATTGGTTCTTTCACGGAGACGCCAGCTGCAGGCCCCGGGGAGGCAATACCTTTCCAAAACGATTCTTGTTTTATTGGGACATCGTAAGATGCATCGAGACAAGTTGGTTTGTCGAGTAAATTACCGCATAACGTATTTAAGTTATCTGGCGCGAGATCGAAGCTGTTCCTACTCATATCGCTTATAAACATTGTTTTTGCTGTTGCTTCCTTCATAAAGGCACTTTCACCCCAAGCATCGTGAACGTTTTGGTCAAAAACGGCTAACCCTGACCCTAAGTTATTCTTGAGCGTGAGTCCGTCCCCGTCGCTAAAATCTAGACTAAAATCATATCCATTACGTTGTAATAGGTTGATTGCTGCTGCGGCATTTAAAGACCTCTTCACGACTTCTTTAACTTCGACGCCCTCTGTAGCAGACAAGGGTTTGTTCAATACTAATTTATCGAATATGCTATTTATTCCAGGTGAACAATTTTTTAAAATTTGTTTTGTATCAGTAATCGTATGTTCTAAAAGGTCTTGATGAATTTTGGCATTGTCAGCGTATTTCGACCAGTGGTAGTTGTCCGCCCATCTTAGAGGACGCATCGGTCGCCACTTGACGGCTTCCACAGATGAGCTAACGTCGGCCAGTCGTGCGCTTCCAAGAGTATCAGCTCCCCAATTATCGGGGAATTTATCAATATCCTTCGGGGAGATAATCTTATATAACATTGAAACGTAATCAATTTTCGGTGGGTAAACCGTGTCATTAGGAAGGCCGTGTAACTTAGGGGCTAGTACCATATTGGTTGTCTCCGTCACCGGTTCCGGTTGAACTTTTGGAAGACCCCAATCACCTTTAATCGGAGCGAGACACATTGAACCTAAAAAGATTTCTCGAAAACTATGGTGATTATATTCAATCATCCATATTAATCCCGATAAGGCAATAAGGGGTGTCATATCTTGGGGTTTCGTTGCATTGTCTGTCATAAACAACCGGACAAACATGCTTAACTCGTTGGTATGACCCGATATTCCAGCTGAAAATGTTCCGAATGTTAATGGTCGAACACTTACATTTTTGGAACGTAATGCGTTCGTAAAGATAGTGGCACCGTTGTTAAATTGCTTTAATTCCAGTGTTCCGGGCGGGGACAATCTCGCTTGTTCCGCAGCAACAGTAGCGAATGATTTTTCGAACCAATCTCGGGAGGCCTGTTCCTGAAGTGATTGTTCTTCCATCATAATATCCTCCTCTGGGACAGGCAACCCCAACTTGTCCCGGTTCTTCTTTTCCGCGTCGCTCTCGCCAGGTCGAACGCAAAGCGGTCTTGTGTGGTCGACCGCCGCCAGCTCGGTGGCGTACTCGACTGTTGTGTTTACCGTCGTCGGTGTTAACTCCCAATCTCCATCTGAACTATCTTGTCTTATTGCTTGTTGGGGAAGTACGGCGAGCATGGGAGGAGTTCCACGACTGTGGCGATGACGTCCCACCTTCAAGCCGGGTATACTTTCCTGACTAAAATCCATACACAAATCCTCATAATACGCATGCCCCGATACGTCTATGTGAATAGCTCGATCACGTGTAAGGTGGTCAAATATTTTAACCAATGGATTTACAATATTCGGAGAGTGCGTTTCAAACGCTTTCATGAAATGATCAATAGTGGTACACGCGCACCTAATATTTGGTATAAAGTCGCCAACGGTCTTCTTAACGTGGTCTTTCAGGTTCTGTTTTTTGAAAGGGTCGACGTTGTAAGTAGATATTTTAGACCAATCTACTGTGTTATGACACGCTTTATGATGTTTACTTTGATAGAGTGTAGGACATGGGACGCCCGCCCCGGAAACATCTATAAATTTAATTAGATTTGCGTCGTCTAAAATTCCATTAAACAACGTTCTGTGAAAATCTACAAAATCTATACTTCCGCCCAACCACATTTTATACATAGATCGTACCCACATAAAATCTAATAATTCCATAAAGTCTGCAATGGGCTTTTTATTTTTTTCAAACATAGTTAATATTTTGAAATAGGCTTCTGTTAGAAGACCTTTCCAAAAATTTAAAATACTGAGCCGCAGGGACTGAGTCACCTCTGTGCGCACATGAGCAATCAATTTTTTATATAATCGTGTATCGTGTTCTTTTATAGCGAGTTGTACTTCCAAATCAGTTTGAAACTTCCCCATAGTTCTAGGAAATCTGGCATTATGACCCACACCACTAGTCTTTTTACGGTGGTCGCCGCTCCCGTTTGGTGCGATGTAGGCCGGATGGGACCATTTATTACGAAATTTCACGCGGCGTAGATCCTTTTCGTCGCTGCCCAGGGCGGCACCACCAGACATTATTACCTGAGTTAGATATTTGCGTAGGACGCGTTTGCCCTTTTTAGATCGAATCGATACAGATTTATTGGTCTTGGGGTCAATAATGTTGCTGTACATATATATATATATATATATATTTTTTCAGATAGTCTACGAAAGGTACTTCTAATATTCTATTAGAAAGTATTTAAATATATGTGTATGTGATTAATGAATGGCGCTTGAAATTCCTCAGAATAATTGGAAGGCATTCTTTAATACGCATATGAAAATGTTGAAGGAGATATGCGGCTCATTATCCTCTGCGAAAAATTTAAACACGTATCCCATAACCGAGGATCGGTTCAAGGCGTTTGAATTATGCGAACCTAACGCAGTCAAAATCGTGATTATTGGTCACGATTGTTATCACCACCAAGGACAGGCAAATGGGTTGTGTTTTAGTGTAGACGCGTCTGTAAAACACCCTCCCAGCCTACATAATATACTGCGAGAATTGAAGAGTGATTTGGGGGAGTCTAGGGACAGTGGTGATTTTTCAGATTTGGCGTCACAGGGTATCTTATTATTAAATTCGTCATTAACTGTATTAGAGGGCTGTCCTGGGTCTCACCTAAAATTATGGGAATCTTTTACCGATTCGGTAATCGAGTATATATCAAAAAAACAAAAAGATCTGGTGTTTATTCTGTGGGGTAATTATGCGAAATCGAAACGAGAATTTATTTATGGTAACCACTTCATAATCGAGGGTGGTGATCCAAGTCTAAGAACTACGAATAGCGGCAGATTTTTCGGGGGAAAATATTTTTCTAAAGCAAATAATTATCTGACGATGGTAGAAAAGACCCAGATAAAATGGATATAAATATAATGCTATATTATATATTTGACAATATTTGACAATATTTCGAAAGTATAGTATTATAGTGGGATACTTAAATATGCACTATTAGAATAAATTTATAAAGGGGTAAATTTGAAAATTTGATTCAGTGCTAGTTATAGCGATAACCATATTAATCAATACGTTTATAATAAACAGAAAACCGCGAAACGGGAAAAACACGCGAGATTCTAAAATGTCAACAAAATGTGTCAGATTCATGGACGCTGCTGGATATGATAGTAAGTATGGCGGAATGAAAATCATGCGTGAAAGCGAGAGTGAGAGTGAAGACAGTGGGGGAGAGTGGGACAGAGAAATCAAGGTTCTGACAGTATCCGAGCAAATGAGATACAAGGGGAAAACTTTGGGAAAGCATAAAACAGATTCATTTGAAATTGCGAAGATTCTTTACGGGAAGTTCGTTGTTGAATCGGAAGCAATTGACATGGCAACACGATATAGTGAGCTGTATATGGGGAAACAACCCGCCATGATTACTGATTTGAAATTGATTTTTGGAGAAGGACCAGTTCAGCAAGTTGTCGAAGATCTGTCGGGGTTTAAAGAGGGGGCTGTGATTCTTATCCCAAAGGATGACACTTCTTGGCTCGATACTCGCCATGAGAGATATCGCGAAATCAATAAAAGCCTTCATTTCGCGGATGACTCTACCAGAGTTAATGGGGGCAAGCTATTGAAGAAAGCATTTGCTGATGAATTTGTTCAGTGTGCGGACTTTCAAATGGCTTCTCGTATCCAAAAAGCACTGGTTTCATGCGGCTTTGTTGAAAGCCGCATTATTGGTGAAAAAATCTGGTTTGGAGACAACAATATCCACGTTTATAGTCTCGATATTAGAAATAAAATCGCATTGAAAACGTTACTCCGTTGGAACAGCTGGCTATTCTTTGAAAAAGCTGTCGCTGAATTCACAACTTCAGCTAATCCGACTGAATGGGATTCCTTGATTGGGCGAATATGGAGGAATAAGTTTGGTAACGCTGCTCGGTTTGAGGAATAAATATACAACAGAATAAAGAATAAAAAAATATAGTGTATAGTTTTTTATATTTTAATTGTTGGGTATTTGTAAAAACCCAGTCATTAAATCAGCGATTATAATTGTATAAAGTTATAGTATAAATATGCGATTACTTAGTGTAATTAATAAAACTAGAGCTGGAATTTCAAATAAGTTGGTAAGAAGGTATCATTCAAAAGTAATTGATCATTACGAAAATCCGCGAAACGTTGGTTCTTTAGATAAAAAAGACCTACAAGTTGGTACTGGATTGGTTGGTGCCCCAGCTTGCGGCGATGTTATGAAGTTACAAATATCGGTAAATCAAGGAGGCGTTATTGTGGACGCTAAGTTTAAAACCTTCGGGTGTGGTAGTGCTATAGCGTCCAGTTCTGTTGCAACCGAATGGATAAAAGGCAAGACCTTATCGGAAGCAAGTCAGATTGTAAATGCCGATATTGCTGCACATTTAAAATTACCACCCGTTAAATTACACTGTAGTATGTTAGCCGAAGATGCAATTAAATCCGCAATTAAGGATTATAAAACTAAGCAAATATTGAAGTAAACTACGTTATCACCGTGTGGAAATAATTAGTGTACCGGCACTCAATGATTTGGTCGTCGTTGATTTTAAATAAATTGATTTAAATAAAATTATACTTTTATTTAAAATAAATGCAATTCCCTTTGACACTAACCTTCGCAGCGAAGAGCGAATATGATTCTTATATTTTAACTAATCAGGAACATATAGAAAGTATCTTCCATAAGGCAAATTGTGGGTCGAGGAAAGCCAGACAAATTCGCGATTTGCAGGCGAGTTTAGAAAGTGCCCATAAAAGGAATTTGGAAGCTGAAACAAATTTAGAAGCCACCGAGATTAAAAATCATAAGCTTGAAGAAATGCTGAAGTTATCGGAAAAAAGCGCCCGCGGAGAAAGTTCAGTATATAAGGGAGAATTCGGTGAAAAGCAATTAGAATATGTGTTGCGTGAAGAATTAGGTCAAGACTTTAATGTGGATGGAGACGGGGGCACACATAAAATGGATATTCGATTAGCACATAAGACCAAGGATTATTTATTGGGCGTCGAGGTAAAAAAAAAACTAAATTTATCAAAAAGACACGATTTAGATAAATTTAAACGTGATAAAGTCTTAAATAATTTTAAGGGTGCTGTGTTCGTCAGCACCCAGAGTCCGGTAAAAAATATAGTCGACGAGAAATTTACGTGGAAAATAATAAACGACAACGAACTTTACATATATTCAGATGACCTGAAGTTTATAGCATTGGTTATTAAAATGTTTCTTCAATTTTTAGAATGCGACAGTGTCCAGCCAAGGGAAAATCTAAGAATGGTTATGGATAACATCGTAACTCTGTATAATACTTGGGGGACTACGAAAACATATTTATTGGCGATGGATAAACAATTGAGAATAGCGATGGGTAATATGGGATTAAATGGTGCTGCGGATAAACAATTGTTCCTTGTGTGTAAAAGTAAATGCAAAAGCGCGAAGCAACCCTATTAGATATCCCGCTGTGTTTGTAACTATAAGGAACTTGGTCCAGTCGCAGAATTTTTCATTTTAATTGGAGTTGTGGAGTTGTGGAGTTCGGTGAAAGTCTTTATTTTACTACCAATAAGCGCTCTTTAGGTATATGGAATAAATAAAATAAGTATGACGCCTTTCCAATTAGGATATATGAATTTAATGCTTTTTACACCTGCGACCACGCTTAACCGCCCCGTAACACGATAGACCAGAATGTGTGCGACTCGGTGATACCCAGTCTTTCTTATGCCAGAAGACCTCAGTCCGATTTAGAGAAATATAATTGGGGTTTAGTTCAGACGTCTTACACCTGGCAATATGTGTAGCTGTGGGATGCATAATTTTAAAAAGCACTGATCCTCCCCCATGCGATTCAATATATTTTAGCTTGCTACCACCAAGGTTAAGATCGGAGAAGTCTGGGTCGTGCACATTGGGCTTTACCTGAACAATTTTAGACGACATTTTATAATCGTCAACCCTCATATAAAATATCAATCAAATTTTTACACGCAGGGTGTATAACTAAATTATTATTTCAAATTCGATACTAAAGGAATAATCCATATAGTTAAAGTCGATTAAGGCGCCCTCTGGATCTAGCATTTTCACATGGAATTCGCGGATTTTTACTGGGCTGGCATACACCCGCTTAGGAAAATCATAGTCGTCCTTGTTAACGATAACAAAGTTACAGGCATTGATGCGTATTATACCTAATATATTATCGGCAATATAGGAATCTTGTAGATTTCCAATAACCAGGTCCGAACTATGGGTATTATTATCGTCTACCACCAGATACATATAATTAAAACCACCCAAATTAACAATTCCCTCGGAGATACACGACGTTACGGAGGTGTATTTTGATTTTCTAAATCCCATAGTCCAACCGAAGGTCTTCAGAATTCGTTTGTCAGAATCTTGGTAATTACTAAAAGTTACGGTCATTGGGACGTTTAAAGCACTATAAAATATAGTTTTACCAGAATCGGCGTCGACGACCAAGTCAGCCTTGGTAGGCATTCCACTGGCATCATAAAAAGGTATGCCGGTATCAGAGGTTAGACTTTGAATTTTATCAATTAATGATTCCGAGTCATAATTACCGTCTGGGACGGTATACGTATCGGAATCTATGGTAAATTTATTATTTCCTTCCTTGGTAGATATATTATACCACGTGTTAGGTATCTGGACATTAAGTAATTTTATACTGACGACGTCGCGCAATTCGTAATTTAAGTTAACTTTAAAATCATTACTGTTGGACGTAAAGAAATTCTTTCTGAACCGAGAATTAATATTGATAATTTTTTTAATACGCATTACAATAGAAACATATTAATAATTACGGAATATAATTTATAATAATATATTATTATATGTCGAACTTTAATACGGTGATAGCAAAGGCCCAAGCCCAACATGGACGTTCGGTGTTAGTAACGGTAAATTGCCCAGCCGTTAATGTGAATGTGCATGTACCACCAATAAAGACAGACCCTACTATAGATCGAGATTTGTGTAATCGGGAAGCTGTAATTATTCAACGTGAAAAGGAGATAGCGAACCTTACCTATACGCAGGCTAAGATTACGGCGGCGCAAAAAATACGCACAGACGAATTGGATAATATTATTAAGTCACAAAATATTACTATAAGTAATGGAAAGTGTTCCCCGAAAATCCACATTCTAACCCCCTATAAATGGGATTAATGAAGCTGTTACACATTTTAATTAAAATCAATTTAGGATAATTTAAATTATTTCTTAAACTGATTTAGATAGTTCGCCCGACGAATAACTGTATTTATAATATTTTATAATAGTAATAATGTCGAAGCTTGGAATTGTGAGGTCCCGAAAATTCAATGTAACTGCGGGGGCAGGTCAATCGTATGCCCCACCACCAATCAATATAGTATTGAATAGTCCACCAGTGAATGTTAATGTGCATATTCCACCAATAAATGTAAATCCTAATGTCAGTCTGGCTGTGCCACCACCGAATGTTAGTGTTCATATTCCAGATATTCATATGACGATGGACGACGCTAATATAAGCGTTAATATACCAGATATAACCGTCCCCGAAATTCACTTACCAATCAAAGATATTAAGGTAAATATTCCTGACTTACGCCCTCCAGATATTATTCTTATGGTGGAAGATATAAATGTAAATGTACCGAATCTGAACGCCCCAGATATCAATGTAACTGTGGAGGAGGTGAAGGTGAATATGCCGGAAATGAGTGCTCCCGATATCAATATGATCATTGAGGACACCAATATAAATGTGAATATTCCAGATGTTACAGTCCCTGATATTAACCTGGTGGTTGAAGATATAAAGGTTAATGTCCCGAACCTGCACGCTCCAGATATCAATGTAACTGTGGAGGAGGTTAAGGTTAATATGCCTGAAATGAGTGCCCCCGATATCACTATGGTCATTGAGGACACCAATATAAACGTGAATGTGCCAGATATTACAGTCCCTGATATTAACATGGTGGTTGAAGATATAAAGGTGAATGTGCCTAATCTCGTAGCCCCCGATATTCAGGTAATTGTCGAGGAGGTTAGGGTGAATATGCCAGAAATGAGTGCTCCCGATATCACTATGGTCATCGAGGACACCAACATAAACGTGAATGTGCCTGATATTACAGTCCCTGATATTAACCTGGTGGTTGAAGATATTAAAGTCAATGTGCCTAATCTA
>Ga0115008_10001706_pt1 | contig 17982 bp, 20 predicted proteins | sample FraStrMetagenome_FD_87164 | JGI IMG/M metagenome (GOLD analysis project Ga0115008, IMG submission 87164) | Marine eukaryotic phytoplankton communities from Arctic Ocean - Fram Strait ARC3M Metagenome | ecosystem: Environmental > Aquatic > Marine > Oceanic | place: Fram Strait | collected...
TCAACCCCCAATAGCAGTATATACATACGGCCAGACTCGGGTAGGCAATCGAGCATTTGCCCGTGAATATAAGCGAAAGGTCCCGCATACATTCCGCATATGCGCTGAAGGAGACGCGTTAACGACCCAACCTGTTTCCGGCACCGGTCCTTTGCTGTCTTTTATTAGATTTCGGTCGATGTGGTACAAACACGCGGGATTGGAAGTTGCTCTAGATGAAGGTAAAACTGGAAATATTCTCGTAGGGCCAACGATTGTCGAGACTCTTTTCCGCTTCACCAAAGTGCGCACGAACTTAGAAGCGCATTCAATGGTCCGATATAGAGATTGTTTGGAGAAAGCGTTGTCTGAACAGGAACTTGAGGAGTATTATGAAGGTCATTTGGAAAATGAAGAGAAGGCCAAACGCAAAAATAAGAGTTTTGGAAGGTTTCGCAAATCGTCGCTAATGTCTTCTGAAGTAAGTGGGGGTTTAAAGAAGGTGCCCTCCTGGTTGACAAATATTCAACGTTAAACCGTATGTTCTTGGAAGATTCGCATAGTCCCTTTATATCCTCTTCTCTCCCATTTCGTAAAGCTGAAAGGCTCAGATAAATCTGTACAATCTTGTTTGCCTATTTCACCATCAAATGATGTATAAAGAAGTTTGCTTGCTTGAAAATGATCGGCAATAGACGTTCTCCTTGGTATTGATTACTTATCATTTTGTTTTCCTGTAAAGAAATAAAAATCTTGATAATACTAGTGTAATAGCGGGTTATCAAAATACTGAGCACTGAGCCTAACTGATATACTCCACGAGCACTGACAAAATAAAAATACGTTTGAAGGTTTATGTCCGCACGAATCAAAGAATTCGTGGATGATGGGAAATCTAATGAGTTTGGGGGTACTAACAATGTGGATAAAATAAATTATTACGACACGATACTAGCAGTGATAAGGCTAAATTGGGTTCGACACTACATGTGCATCAATAAGTGTAACCAGTTCCGCCAGTTTCTCGGCAACTCGCCAAAAACATATACATGTACATGCATACCAATCACTTGAGCCGCATCCTCCTCACACAACATCAAGAAAAGATGCTAAAAATTATCACCGCAATCGCTTCGGCCTTAGAGGCCACCCTCACCGCACGTACTCCTTTTGCACCGCCGCATAAGAGAGTACATCATGTAGCAACCGACCTTGTTACAGAAGCTCGTTTTTTCGAGTACATCTCCACTCCGGTGCGATGTACTCGAACGAGGAATACTCGTTTCTTTCCGGAGGACGAGATCCCAGTCTCCACCAGCCCTCGCACTAGCCCTCGTACTCCTTTCTTCCATCACCAACAACGAAAGAGAGTGCGCCCTACCATCGACATAGAGGCTGCAAGGGCCCACTCTTTCGAGAAAATCTGCACTCCAGTGCGATACTCTCGAAAGAGCGGTAATCGCTTTTCCGGCGAGTTAGAGATCGCGGCTGCTGTGAGCAAGCTTCCTTCGAAGCGCGCTCATGGTATGGTCACGAGATCTATGGCTAAGCGACTCCCTGTCGTCTTTTTGTCTTTGCCTTGATGCGATGGTACGTAGTAATGAGTGTCTTTATATTTTTAAGTTATTTCATTTTCGTGTTTGCTCACATGATCATCTGCTACTGTTTAGACGAAAAGAAAGAGAGGGAGAAGCTGTGGCATTCACCTGGTTTTTTTCAAAACCGACTATTCGATGAGATGAAGCAGAAATAATGCGTACTTTTTATGCTTAGATGTGCCAAAGTACTAAAAGCCGCTCAGCGGTGCCCGGTTTGGGGTTCCGGGCTCTCAACGTCCCCCGGCAGTCTTTACATTTCGAAGGGCGCATTATTTGTCACTGCTTTGATTCGAATCATTATTTTGTGTTTGTTTGATTGTGTGCTTGTATGACTATTATCATTATTTATTCAGGTACGTTCATCTGTCGCTTTCAATTATTACAGTTTTTCTATGGACTCAATTTAAATGTTATTATATATTATTTTACTTTCGACTTGAGCGTACCGATTCGTGATACAGTTCGAGAAATAATCAAGGCGCACATTGGAGTATGCGGTCGAGCATAATTCATGTACAAAATTTAATTTTATTCCATGGACTAGAGAAGCTTACGCGTGGTGAGCGTAATGCGTTCTCGAGCCATCATCAGTAAAGTTGATTTAAGCGCGGGGTATACAAGTTGTAGGCTACGAAAATTTGTTTTAAGTACTTGTACCGTTGATTCTTCTTTTGATCGTAACATCATCAGCCATCAGCACCTTTGCTCGTATCAATGGTTAAGTGAATACTGTTGCGCATAATTTGGCAATCATTCCGATAAGGTTGGCCTCAAACAAACCGAGCGTCTCAACACTTCCCTTTCTATGTTTCTTCCGTCTTTGTTTTATTAATGCAATCTTGATTAACTAAAAATTGTAAATTTATAGCTGGGTTATAGAAATTACATCCATTGGCAGAGTCACTAAAACGTTCAACATCGCAGCAATAGATGCCATAATTATTCTCTCTCCTGCTCACACGATTCGTCATACTCTTTATTTGAATCAACGCTTACAATCGTATTTAGGCTATTTTGTGAGTATGGCTGTTTTGATATATCCGTATCAGTCGCGTTTCTTCGTGAAATGGTGAACTCATCGACGCGCGGTATAGTATGATAGTAAAGATGCCTGTGACGTGTGAAAGACCCTTCTTAGGCTTTATTGCATGGTATTTAAAGCAATGGATAGCATTGCTTTCGAAACATATCTAGGAAAGGTGTTTGGTTATCTTTGGGGAGCACATACATTTTCGATGGCTATCAAATATAGATCGCTGAATATTATCGAGATACAATATGAACCTGAATACGTCTCACGGGGAATCTCGAAGCCATTAAGATCTTACAATATGTTAAAATGTTTAAGTCGTTAAATTTTTTTGACATGGAATGCGCGAGGAATGAACAGACAATAAAAAATAAATCCTCTTTTAGCAGTTAAGCAATGCACTAATTGGTGCCAATTTTCATTCGAAGTTAGGCCTTTGTCAACGGAAGACTTGCTTCGGTAACAATTGCTATTATTATTATTATTTTAAACTGTACTCTTTTTTTGTTAACACCTATACTCTGTTATTTATTTTTGTTTCAATTCACAAACTTCGCTTTCTCGAGCTGTCTACAGTTTCAACTTCTTTCTATTTCTTGTGACATGGACAAGAAATTTACGATGAGGAAAAAATCCTACTATAATTTCGGAATGAAGCGTAAAGAAACAAGATGCTCGCTTTGAGAATCAGATTTTATGTTCAGTGAAAAGCTCCACCTGTAACTAACGTATATATGCTCAACTATTACTGTCAAGACGACTTCTCTTCTTCGACACCTCTACTCCGTTTGATCTTTCTATCGTTATGCGCAATATCATCGCTCTGTTCCATCATAGATTCATAGTGATGACTGCTGTAATCTCCGGCTGTGGCACTTTCAGCAATCAAATTACATGTAAGAAGTAACGACGTATGGTCAAGCCTACTCTTCCTAGTTTCGTCTATAGACTTGGCGACTTCATTCCACAGAGAAGTTTCCTTGCCCTTCGCGTGATCGATAAATGCCACACATTCATTCGCAATCACCGACGTCATGACAACATTCGTCTTTTTATGAAAACATTCCAGCTGCTCAATCATCGAATCCAAAGAAGAAACCTTATCCCCATCCACCAATAACGAACCACTATCACCAAAACACACATCCCTTGACACCGCCCAATGAGCATCAAAACACATATTCCGATGATCCATTTTACCCCGAACTAAATTCCCATACACACAGGAAATTATAATCTGCTCCACAACATCCTCCGCAACATCCAATTCCGCAGCAATATCTACATACGGTATACGCCTCCTCCTCGCTGCTCCTCGACTGTGCACCAACGATACGAGACTCAACTGCCTCAACTTCCACATCTGATTGGCTGTAAGATTAATCATCGCGTTGGCAGCAGCATTTCGACGATTGTACTCCTTCATATCCTGCACAGTACCGAAACAAAACAGCTGCAGTAAGAATCGATCCTTCTCGCTAATTTGGATGTTGTTGTGAATTGAATAATACTGCTCCATTTCTCCAAAGTGATGGATTTTAGGATTGGAAATGGCTTGGTGTATGATCATGCCGGCGTTGTTGGCGTTGGTGTCCGATGAGGCGCTCGTGATGAGTTTCTGGAGGATGGGATTTTGGATGGTGGTGTGGTTCATGTTTATACTGTTATTTTGTTACTGTGAATGTATGTGAAGAAAGAGATGAATGCCAACCGTCACTCCGGAGATTTGGATGTGTGTTGAGAGCTGTATTTAATACATGTATTTTTAATACATGTACGAGTATAAAGTGTAAGATTATATACTTCAAGTATTATATTAGGGTTATATGTTATAAGATGAGGGTTATACGAATATATGCAAAGGTACAAATTTGGGATTTTCGTATGTACCTTGCGAATTGTTTTATTACGAAGTAAGTACATATATATTACATACATTTTAGGGGATCTTCCTCCTCCTTCCTCCTCCTTCCTCCTTCCTCATGCTGACACCTTCTAACAACAATAATAATAACTTCAAACTCTTTCTCAATCGCTTCGGCTGTATCGCATCCACTCAATATAAGTACACGCGATGGTCATTCATTTCTCCTCCTCCTTCTCCTAATAATAATAATAATATTAATAATTGCACATTCCAATGAGTTCATGGTTTCATCCTTCATCATCGAGCAGCGTCTTTCACGTTTCGATGATGTTGTTAGGGTTGTGGATTATCCTCTTATGTAGGAATATGTGTATGGCATCGTCTGAGGGCGTAGCAGCATCGAGTCCGTCCAGTGTCCTTATGCATTTAAGTTCGATGCCGTTTCCTGCTGTACAGGAGGAATCCATTGCTATTGCTAGTAGTAGTAGTAGTAGTAGTAGTAGTAGTAGTAACACTATTAGTGGCAATAATGAAGCTGCCTCCTCGTCTTCTGGTTCACTGTCAGTTTCAGTTCCCGATGATGAAGATATTAACTCCATCCGTTCTTTGCCTACGATTTCTGCGACAGAAGATGAACCCTTTTGTGAGGATATGTTATGGGCCAGTGCTGGATTTGTTTATGAAGCATACGGTTTACCGACATCGGAAGCATTTAATAATAATATCCGGTACTGTAGCGATTTTACATCAGAGGTGATTTGTCAAACGTATGGTCATACCGAGTTTTCGGTGTACGATGATCCGATTAAGGATGATTCCCTAACGTATGCGAACGATGCCTGTTGCATGTGTGGTAAGTTACTGATGCCTTTGTCGTTCGAATCGCTTTTCAAGTCAAGTCGTTTCACCTTAACAAAACTTTGGCGCAGGAGGTGGGAAGAGATCAGTGCAGAAATGTTATAATAATCCGGAATATAGAACAATCGCAGGATTTAATTGCTCGTATTTTAACTCGGACTGGAATGTTGTAAACGCATCTGTAAACAAAACAAATAATGACGTCGATTGCAAAGAAATTGATTTCTCTTATATTGATGGAATACATAGTTCCGTTGCCAATCAGCACTGTTGTGTTTGTGGTGGTGAGTATTATAAAAGGATTTGTTGGTTATCGGTTTGTTTCATCAAAACCTTTATTTGAAAAAATCTTATATTTTCAGGTGGTCAATACGAGGCCTACGAAAATAAGACTGGACCACAGAATCCTGAACCAGCTTATCCTTTAACCATCAACGAAGCCCGTTACGAAAATTGTGTTGACATTCGCGCGTGGCAAGATCCTATCAGCGCTTTCGGGTGCCCGTGGTATTTGCAATCTTTTGCAGATGCTTTTCGTGATTATCCTGAGGCAGATTTCTTCAGTACTTCTTTCGGAATGACCATTGATGCTAATGATGCTGAGAACATTACTAACGCTTTTCCAGTTGGATTTCTGACAGAACTTTATTTTCAAGCATTTAATTATGGCTACACGGCTTATACAGCATGCTGTCGACTTGAGGGTGGAGTAGATCTTACTAAAAACTTCGTAGAAATCGAAGATCTGTATGCGAAGTGCATTGGTAAGTGTGCTTTTTGTTACACTAGCATTGACGTTACATTTTGAGGGTCAACGTGAAGATTTTACACTTTCTTGTTACAGACTATCCAGATTATAGGTTTCTTGATGCTAACGAAGACGTGGAATATACTTGCGATGACATTGCTGATTGGGAAGATTTAGGCGGACTTTGTGAATCTTATGGTCAATTGGTTGGATCTAATGGGCGAACTACACAAGAAAGCTGTTGCATTTGTGGAGGTCAGTGACTTTCAATATTCTTATTTGCGACCTGATCTACATTATCAAAATCACCTAAATATATTTCGCAGGTGGTTACATCGGACCCCTGAGTGGACATCAAATGAGAGTGAAATTTCCTATAGACGGAGAAGCTAAATTTACTCTATTCACTAATCAGAGCGACGGCACTAAACAAGGCTCGATATATGAGTTTTTGAAGCTTGTTGCCAAAGCTACAAACTTTGGCATGTACAGTACTTTTGTACCAATTGAAGAAAATCCGACATCAAGTCCAACGCGTTCTCCTACGGTGAGCTCAATACCGTCCGTGAGCCAAATATTTCAAAATAATGCAGCGACTGTGGACACGTATGATGAAGTAAGTTTTGACATCAACTCGAACTTTGCTTACAAATTTATTCCGCTTACCGTTGAAACATTTATTATCAAAAGTGTACAGCCGGTACGCTTTCGCTTGCATATAAAGACATTATACTTCTCTTACTAATGATTGGTTCGCCTTTGTTCTTGATATTTGAAAAGAGTTGCTGAACGCCATTGTGGATCTTTGCATTGGACCATACCACAACACCTCTCGAGTTGGATACACTGCAGGTTTACTTTCGTCTAGGTCTTTGTTTTTTGACGAATTCTTCTTAGTGGTGCCAATAAAAGAAAGGACGTTTTGGGAACTACTGTTAACACCATTCATGCCTTTTCACTGGAAGGCTTGGATTGCCATCTTTATAGTGACAATGATATCGATATTTGTTTTGAATATAATTCAATCAGGCCATATTCTTAACAAGCAGGGTGGATACTTCTTCGTAAGATTGTTTCAAATTCTTTATCAGTCTGTGATAGCCTGTGCTGAAGGTGGCGCTAGCGTCAGTGACAGGCCAAAAATGCCTGAAAAAATTGTTGCCGCCTCCTTTACTTTATTTGCGTTGGTTACTATGACAGCTTATACGGCGACTTCTACAGCAGTATTAGTTGCCGGTGTACCTCCTATATTTGAGAGCTTGAGCGACATCGAGAAAGAAAGGTCGAACACACTTTGTGTCGACCACAAGGTGAGTGACATACTTATTAGAAATCATCCTTCAACAGAAGGCATACTTTCTTCTGTTGTCATGACAACTGCTGAGATTATCAAGAATGTCGGGATACAAGATTCAATGCCATGTGACGCCGCTGTAGTAACAAAAGACGCTTTCAGCGTTGCTACATACGGTGATAATAGTGGTATTTGTGAGAATATAGTCCTTCTGACTGGCGAGGTTATAATGACTGTACCAAACGTAATCTACTTTTCTAGTTTGTACGGGCAAATCTCAACAGATTTCGTGAAGAACGTGAATATGATGATAGATGTTGGTGAATATAGAAAAATTAATGAAGAGTTTCGAAAAGAGTTCGATGGGGAGCTTGGAGGAAGCGAGCGATGTGTAAAAGTAGATATCGACGATGGCGAAGATGCCAGTCTCGAGTGGGGTGATTTTCTTTCTCCTTTGTTGCTGGCGATAATTGGGACTATGATTGCCTTTTTTCTGTACTTTTTGTATCGAACTAGCGCACTCCGTATGACCAAGAGAGCTTTTAGTATATCTTCTGAAGATGAATATGCTGACACTGTACTTCTGAAACATGTTGAAAAAATGACTGCTGCTGAAATACTTTCAGAGATAAGAGAGCTTGGAGTCAGTCAAGATCTAATTTCTTTAGCTGTTAATGAGCTTCCTAACAAAAAGCAATTGATAAGTCTTTTGTTTAGGGAGAAGTGCAGTAATTATTCCTCCCAATCTAATTTTGTCGCTGAAATGCTATCTTTTCACGAATTATATAGTTTGAGTGTTTATTGCGCCAAAAATAAAGTGTTCGACGGCAAATTAGATATGATTCTTGAGGACGAGTCGCCGAAAACGAAATTAATTCGTGTTTTATTAAGAAATGTGAGATCTAGTGAATTGGTTGTTTCCGCAGCCGGGGCAAAGCGTGATAACATTGAAAACTTTAATATTGAAGAATATTTGACTCAGGAAATGGTCATCGATGAATATCTGCCTGCGTCGCTTGATTTCCATTGGCTGAAATGGAGCGAAACAACCTTCTCTTTAAAATCGTAAGCAGATTTGCAGTAGTTTACAACTTTGTACTAGATTACTTTCTCTGATAGCCAACAGATAACATACCAACACTGACATAGATTTTACATCATTATTAGTTAACGAAAAATAGTTCCTAACTTTGGCGATAAAGGATTTAAAGCACCTTCGGGGCAGCAGGATTCGCCATCACTATATTGACAAGTTTCTAAAAGGCCCTCGTCGCTATGCGTTTTTTGGAGCAGACACCCTTGTCGTCACGGCCCCCTCTTCAGCACACTACCGATAACCTCCTGAGGACCGCGGGACATTTTTGACATTATCTGCCGATACAAAAACAACAGGACGCGCGCTGTAAGTCACAGAAAGCAAAGCACCAGAGGCAACAAGAGTGTGCGTAACGAGGACTACATGTTTCTACAGACCGGAGAGCAGTCGCGCTCAGGTGACGACGTCAGATACCCTTGTTGCTTTCGTTGTAACAAGCTTGGTCGTTTAGCCAACAACTACCAGGACTCCTCAGGTTAAGTCGGTACGTAGTCTATTCTCATCCGTTTAGCTCTAGCTAATTACATGATCGACCCTGCTTGGATTCTTGATTATTGATTTTGATATTGACTGAGATAAATGATGAGTTTGTTGTAGATCGTTTAGAACTGTCCATGGAACATCATTGCGATTAAAGATAGTTGCAAGTTCAAAAAGTGCATTTTCAGTTGTATTTCTAGTTGTAAAGTGATAGGACTTGGAGATGATGGTTAAGAAAGCAGAATGACGACGTAGCAGGAAGAGACATCGTTTTCGGAATATTGACAATAGTATTGACATCCGCTTTAGTGTGAGGAACATAATGCCTCATACATCGATAATGCTGCAATATTGGGCCAATATACCATACCAGGCGTCCATTTGGGTCCCACGAGGCTCACACACGTGGTCTTGAATAGATCATAACTTTGGTTCCAGAAGGAGTACTTTGTGTGGCATCATAATCAAATTGACCAAAAAGATAAGCGTGTGCCAGCAAATTTTGATTGTTTCTTGCTTGACAGAGCAAGTTCAACGTCAAAAAAGGTTGTAGAGGGAGCCTATCCCAACTCACTCATCCAAACATCAGGACCGACACTGGCTAGACCTGTTTGTAGTAATGTTTGAATGTTTGAATTCCTTGTTCTGATGCGTTGGCACGATACATTTACAGGAAGTGTTTCTTTGTCGTGAGACTTTGGAACCGTTGGGGAAAATAAAGCACCACGGCGACAAGTAGCAAGATCTTGTGCTCTTTTTCCATTCAGAGAATAACATTTAAAGATGGTGAAGGTAATGGATGTATTGATGGAGTTGTAGATATCGATCTTCGTATGGTAGGTGATGGATGGAATGGAGATATCCCATGATCCATTACCGCGATGCTGCATTTTCCACTTATAAAATAAAAGCTTTAAATTTTTATACACTTTCAAAGATTTTTATTAATTTAAGTGCGCGATACATTCATCGTCACAGAATTGGCCGAGTGAAACTAGACACATGTGTAACGATTGAAAAATGGAAGTTGGTTGTGTTGTTGATAATAATCCTTTCACGGGTAAAGTACCTCTATTTGTTACCGTTACTGTTGATTTGTCCGCTAAAATACCTGTAGGGCAAACATCTAATGCGTTGATCAAAGCATGTGAATAATGAAGATAATGATTTGTGGCAGTACTGTCACTTTTTATGAAGGCAACGCTGTTAAGTGTAGAAGTAGAGGTAGCGGGCATTGAGGGAGTAGTAGTTAAACAATGTTATCCGTCCCATGCTGTAATTCCGAACAATAATCATGCTTATTTTTTTTAAACTGCATGCTTTTATTTTATTAACTTCTACTCTTTTTATCCGTCTTGAATCTTGGTAAGGTATCGAGCGATAGTATGAAATGTAAGGTGGTAAACAGTAATTCAAAATTGCCAAATATTTCCGATTTACTTCATCGCAATTTTGACCTATGTTAAAATGCAATTATGAATTACATTTGAGTGACATCATTTTTATTTACGATGATGTTTTGATGTTTACATTAATTAAGGGTTTGTACTGCCTAGTGCTAAAACTAAATTATTAAGTAATAATAAATACACGCAACTCTAAAAAATAATTCATATATCACCCGACTTGTCAATCAAACCAGACACTCTAATCATCTTCGAAAGTAGAACAACTAACGTTTATACTCATAACGCTCTCCTCACCTTCGTTCACTTCAACTTCATCTACAATTCCCAAATCTTTCTCGCGCCTCTTGTCTGAAGTAAAACCTGGATCACTAAACAAAGATGTAGAACTGAGAGCTCTAATTTTTGGATTCTGCCTCGTATTTACTTCCTCTGTATCAGTGAAATAACTAATGCTCTGACTTCTACCCTGTCTTTGCGTTAACATCACACGACCCATGTTCGCATCTGCAACAACCCGCGATGCAGGATGATCATGAGACGCATTTTCCGCCAACAAACGCTTGGAATTCAAAATTGCCCTCCTTCGTATCTGCAAATTCCTATTACTCGGCTGTCTCAGCACTAGCGTCGTAGTGGCCAACCAAATCTCTTTCCTCGACGGACTTACATACGATTCATCGTCCAAACTCAATACAAATGGCGCCATGATTTCCCGATACTCCATCGCTGGCAGATCCAATAACATATCAAATCCTCCATCCTCAAACTTCAACATGGCATCGCCAAATTGAAATAAACATCGCATCACAACTCGTTGAAAGGCTGACTTACTCGCTCGACTAATACTCCACTGTTTCATAACTTCCTTGAACTCTCGAAGTAATATTGAATGCGAGGAGTATGCAGAGCTATTGCAGCTCCTCTTGTTCATATCCGATGCATGTAAGTGTGCGGAAGACGATGCTCCATCGCTAAAATTAGAACTATGATGAGGAAGATGCGAAGAACTTGCAACGGACGCAGAGGATACACCCACACACCCTACGGATAAAGTCTCATCTGACAAGTTTGTATTCGAATTCGCATTGATATCATCGTCCGTATTTCGCGTTATCTTATACATTCCACGACACCGATGCACAACATAATTGCAGATAATGTATCCGATACGATGCTCCACCTGTAAATCTAAAATGCCTGAGGATGAATTGAGCTGATCCAACGATGCTGTATTCCAGAATGGCATGGCTAGGTCGTCGCCACCGTGATAATGGGACATAATCTGACGCATGGATACGTTGGCGTGTATAAGAGAGGATGGTCTACGGATGAAATTACTCGGGCTGGGGAAAGGGGAGGAGACTTTGATCCGTAAGGAAGATGCTTCCGCATGACCAATATCCTGAGCAGGAGCAGTAGCTGCCTCGATATCATAGACGTCATGATTATGACGCTTACTAATAACGGAATGATTATCACAATCATCGTAATTATTAGAATCAAAACGAGGGCCGAATTCCATTTCCAATTCCCTTATCATCTTCGAGTGCATCTTAACAGACAATCGATTGGCATTTTTTTGAAACATATTAATCGTATAAAACAAAATCACATTCGACAAAAATATACTCAGGAATGCAGTACTAAACATCAAGTACAGTATACAGAACCATTTCGAATATACATTTGTCGGGACTAAATCACCATAACCAATGGTAGATAAACTAACAATGGCCCAATAAACGGAATCGCCAACTGTCCAATCGGACTCCAGGAAATACATTATAGCTGCACCAGGAAATGCCATGGTGAAGAAGGGTAAGAATATGGAATATAAGCGGCCGCTGCCTCCGCCGTCTTTGACACGATTTATGGACCATTCGTAGGCACGAATCATTAAGTCTATGATGTAATAATGGCGAATGGAATCTCGTAAGGATCTTCTAGTCATGATATCTTCCTCGATGTCTGCCGAAGCCTCAGCTCTAATCCGCTGCTGCTGCTCGTATCGTTTCGTGCGACTGCTTTCGAGTCGTGCACGTTCGGTTCTTAAAAAATCCTTGAATTGCAACAGAGCAATGTGCCAAATACCAATCCCCACACTCGCAAATACGATTAAAAAAGCATACGTCGCATCATCCGTAGGGATAGTCGTTGTCCCATATCCGACTGTCGTGAAAGTGTACACGCCAAACAGCAACGAATCGAGTATAGACCATTCCGTCTGTGCGTGCAATTTAAAATATAAACAGCCGATGATTAAATAAACTATAATTAAAAAGGTAAGGAATGTAGCCCATTCGCGTGATGAGACGGCATTGGCTTTGTGGGAAGCTTCGTGTGTTTGCATAGTAGATATATTATCGAGAACTTGTCTTTTATTCAGTTCTGTGCGAAATACGGTGCTTTCGCTGCGACTTAAGTTATTTGGTTTTAATGCAGGGGTTGTTGTTGGATTGCTAGAAGAGGAGACAGGTGGCATTTCTTCTTTGTTGCTGGATAAATCGTTGACGTCCGGATGCAAATGGGATTCTATTTGTACACGTACTTCTTTCTTCGTTTTCAGGGGGGAGTGTTTCCGATCGCCCACAGGCCCTATTGCTGCGGAAGAGGGAGGTGGTGTTCTGCCAGTCGAAGATGATGATACTAATGGCGACTCGGAACTTTGCTCTGAACCTAACGGATTGAATAAATTATGTAAGCTCCGCGACATTATCGATGACTGGGCTTCCAATAATCTACTACGCTTAGGTAACAACGACAAATCATCTCTGGATGAACGACGGTTCGCCATAAATCCCGTATTGTGGGAATGAAATGAAACATTACGTGTACCAAGCACTCCATCATCATCGCCATCATCTCCAATCCTGCACAATTCACTAAAGCTTCGACTTGAACGACTAATTCGCACACTCCGAAACTCTTCTCGATGACTGGCAATGGCACTTGCCATGAAATCCATTCGAAGGGGCATCGTAGAAAAAGGCGTCGGTGACCGGGGACGGGAGTTGGAGCGAGATATGGATCGTCGTATGGAAACTTTAGGAGTAGCTGCATCACTGTAATTAGTGTCATTACTATTGATGTTGCTATTATTATTATTATTATTGGTATTGGTATTAGGGAGGTTGTGGTTGTTGGGGGATTCGTCCAGAGCGGAAGATGAATCATCTCGAATGGGAATTTCGTAGGTTTGAAAACTCACCACCCCATTTGCTAAATTAGCCGATGGTGTGGAATGTTGGGAATCCTCGTTTGACGGAATCTGCAGCTGTTTCTTCCTTATTCTATTTTTGTAGCATCTTTCATTTTGTTCATGAAGCGGTAGTGTGGGTCCCATACTGAATCATTGATTGGCAAACAATGCAGCGATCTTGGCGTTTGAACTTATTAGGTCAACTTAGAAATTAAGTGTTATTTGTATGTTTCTGCGAAGCGGCGTTGAGTGATGTTTGGGTTTGCGTTGAGTTCGGAGAATCTTTAGTTGGTCAGTTAGCGGGATCGCTTAAGATCATCCAGTGGCGTTCGCTTCGTTAGCTTCCGACGAAATGTCATGACAAATATAAACACACCAATGATTACTTAAAGGCGTAGATTAAATAACGGCGTTGCGAACTATATTTAACAAAATACCATGTACATGTCTTTTTTGTCGAATTAATATGTAAAATGAATTTCAGCAAAGAGAGATAGTTTCTACATGCACTGCACATAGAAGCAAAATGTTTTCTTTATGAATATACAAAGTACATTACATCTTCGTGTATAGCATAAATAGACATGCAACAAGAAAAATATACAGCATATCTTGTTTTCTTTACCGATCATTCTTTTTCCGAGCAAATTTTATTTGTTTCATTCTATTCATCTCTCTCTAGCGCAAATCACCACCTATCACCCCCCGCCTCTCGTGTTTCCGATTTTTTGTCAGGACAAAATTCATGGAAAATTGAGTGTCCTCACATTACCAAAGAAATCCACGTCAGCAACTGGCAACTGTGCTGTGAAAAGTGAAAACATAACATGCAGGACTTGAAAATTAATTCAAATATACGTTATGTTATGAACGAAATAATGAGGAATGTTGTCCACACAACAATGATATTGTCCAAATTATAGATTTAATTCAACTGTATGAGATATATGCCGATATTGCGAGGCTATTTCAAACGAATCTCCTGATGATCAAAAGTATATTGATGAGATCTGCGCACGAAAAAATGTATGGAGGAAAGCAAATGGAAAATGTTGTACTAATTATTTTCGCTGGCCCAAGGATGTAGCATGCAAAAGAATTTTTCCGTGACGATGGTGTCGTAGCGAATCAAGCATGCTGTTTCAGCGGTGGAGGGTTTTCTGAAAAAGATATAAAGAATATTGACCAAGATACAAGTAAATTTACAATGTGTGACGAAATCCCATTGATATCATTAAAAATAGATAGTTATGTGCTGTCAATATTTTGTGATTCTGGCATAAAATTCAAATTATGCATTAAAGGAATACATCTCTACGAAAGTGCCCGAAATTTTTTATTGAGTGAATGGATTGTTGACATGCTTTTCTACAAATATCTTCAGATGCAGAAATCTCCCTCCGCACTGCTCAAATATATTATCCAGTTCATATTAATCAGTATATTTAATTTGAGGAAAGGTATTGCTCAGTGTTATGAAAGTCGTAATCGTACTTAGCCTCTTCATCACTGAAGTATTGGCGGAGGGGGTCTTTTTTCAGTAGATCGTGACAAAAAATGGATAGGAATTTTTCAATATTTCGTGACAAAAATTGAAAAGCACGTTTTGCTCCAAATCCATACAGCAATCTCCTATATGCTTTTAGTGTATAGGAGTATTTTGGTTGAGAAGTTTTTGCGTATGGATTGTAGATGTGTGGGGGTCTTTATACTTCAGTATTTCACATTGAATCGGAGCGGTTAAAGCAACGGCTAGGAACTCTACTATTAGAATTGTGACTTAAGTATACAAGTGGATGTTGGAGATCACATCGAACGAATGAATAGACTTAAAGTACTTTACAATAAGTCAAACTTTAAAGTACTACCCACACAATGAAAATCCTTCCGCCAACGTGTTTTTACTGTGGCTCTTTGACGAGCCCTCAACTTGATTGAAATCTGATCGTGTAGAGCTAATAGATTTACGTTGAGAAGAAATCGTAGGCGGTTTATTTGCATTGCGGTCAACGTAAAATTGATGCTGTTCACAAATGTCTTCATTACTTTGGTTTATGAAAATAAATTGAAGACTCTTTCGTTTCTCAATTTGATTCAACTCTTTACGATGTTCTTGCATGTATTTTTCAACGCTTTCTTTCTCTTCCCGTTCCATTGCCATGAATTCAGCTTCTTCTCCTAGTTCAAGATCTCCAATATGACCATCTCGGCCTACTGCAGAACGTACAATTCCTTTCTTTCCTGTTCCTCTAAAATTTGATTGAAGACCTGTCGGTACAACAGCAACAGAAGCGGCAGCTGCTGAAGCAGAAGCGCTTGCTGTTTTCAATAAAATGATTTAGTATATGCAAACTTATTGACCGATTATTTTAGCAAGTTTTACCTGAAGCGGCTGCCGTAACAGCGGCTACTGTTGCGATAACAGTAACTGACGAAGATGACGATGATGAAGGCGACGATGAAGCAACTCCTGAGCTACTATTATTCAAAGGATGTGTAGGAACACAAGATGGTATTTGCGTCGGAGCTGTGGTTCCGCCCTTCTTTACAATTATCTCATTTTCGCTAGGTTTCTCTGTGATGCCATGGCTTGTCGGACGAGGAGACCATGCATTATTGGAATTTATCGGCGATACGGACAATGAGGGTGAAATTGTAGTTGTCGCAGCAGTAGGTTCATATGACTTATTTGTTGATGGTACGTAGGAATGTGCATGAGTTGGTGACAACGAAGTGACAGATATTGGTGAAAACGAAGGAATCGCGAATAGAAGCGAAGGAGTTATCGAAGGGGAGAGAGATGGACTCAAACTTACTTGAAATGAGGGGTAAAATGAGTTGCTGAGACTAGGAGGAGCGGATGGTGTCAAGCTAGGCTGTACTGATGGCGAAGTCGAAATAAGGAAACTTGGATTGAGTGAAGGGTGGATAGAAGGCAAAAATGAAGGCAAATAAGACAAAGTGAAACTAGGTTCGAAAGAAAAGGAAAGGGAAGGAAGGAATGTGGGTATGACCGATGGCAAGGAACTTGGCTTGGATGAAGGTGAGACAGATGGAATGAACGTGGGTATAATTGATGGCAAGGAACTTGGCTTGGACGAATGGGAGACAGATGGAATGAACGTGGGTATGACCGATGGCAAGGAACTTGGCTTGGATGAAGGGGGGACAGATGGAATAAATGTAGGTATAACCGATGGCAAGGAACTTGGTTTGGATGAAGGTAAAAGAGATGGAATGAAGGTGGGTATGATCGATGGCAAGGAACTTGGTTCTGATGAAGGTAAAACAGATGGATTGTATGTCGGTATGACCGATGGGAAGGAACTTGGTTTTAACGAAGGTAAAACAGATGGAATGGCTGAGGGGTAGGTTGACGGCTCTGTACTTGGATCAACTGATGGGAGCGATGACGGAATAAATGAAGGCGTAGCTAATGGATAATTCGAGGGGATATTGCTAGGATATTTCGAAGGCTGTAGTGATGGTTGAAGTGAGGGAGCATTTGAGGTCATCGCTGATGGTTGCAAAGATACCTCAAAACTTGGAATTGTTGATGGACTATATGATGGCTTTCTAAATTTAGATGGGCGGTAAGTTGGTAGTATGGTTGGGATTGTCGTTGGCATCGGGCTCTTTGCCATCGTTGGGAAAAGACTCGGAAAACTAGAAGGATAAGAACTAGGACCAAACGTTGGTTTACCACTTGGGTACGCCGTCGCAATGACGGTTGGATGAGTTGAGGGAGGAAGACTTCTTTCGTGTGTTGGATGCTGTGAACGCGATGTAGTAGGGAAAGAGGTAGGATATACGCACGAGTCACTTATCGGTTGTTGTTGCGTCGATTCATCAAGATCTGATGCTCCGATTGTGTAACGAATAGAACCATTCCATACCCTGATGAACAAACACGAAAGTGGGTAAACGAATTATTTGCAGTAATGGATTAACTATGATTGATTGCGTACCGAGCATCAAAATATTGACCGAAAGGATACTGAATTGCAATTCCCACTAATACTTGTAACTCATCATTTTGAACGTATATTTCTCCCCGTGCTGATCCAATACTATATATGAGACGGGAACTACCTGCTAGCGGCATTATTGTAACATATAATCCAGTTGTAGAAAACGGTGTTAGATTCACTGGAACCAAACGATCTGGCAACAAAGAAGGAGTAAGCAACCCATTTGCCTCCATGATTCCACATCCAACGAGGTACCATCCATCCTGGGATTGTTCGTGATTTTCGTGGGAACCAGGTCTCATCCACACTTCATATCTCTCTGATACGTTACTAGGAGAATGAACATCCATTTCTCGTAAGACTATGGTTTTCGATTTTGTGACGACGTCGAACATATTTCCGTTCTGTATGAGATTTCCGCCATACGTAGTCGAAATGAGTCCTGCCTCTTCA
>Ga0115008_10001710_pt1 | contig 17971 bp, 19 predicted proteins | sample FraStrMetagenome_FD_87164 | JGI IMG/M metagenome (GOLD analysis project Ga0115008, IMG submission 87164) | Marine eukaryotic phytoplankton communities from Arctic Ocean - Fram Strait ARC3M Metagenome | ecosystem: Environmental > Aquatic > Marine > Oceanic | place: Fram Strait | collected...
TCGTTAAACGTAAAAATACAAATTGAGAAAACAAACAAAGTTGAAGATTATTTCTTCAAAATTTTGAAGGGTCAACACACAAAATTTTGTGTGTTGGAGGTCCTCGCGTGAGAACATTTTATAGTTCAACTTTTTATATTTTACAATTACAATACAATTGTAATTGTATTGTAATTTACAAATGTAAATTATATTACTACTATACTTTATTTATAATTTAACTTTCACTTTCAAATAGAATAATATATATGTGTATATATATATATATATATATATTTATCGTCGTATATCGAAGACGGATGGTATTTTATGAAATTTATGCCATGGGTTGCCTTCTTGATGTCTTCTGTTTATTTCTATTCTAATACCGGCGTCTGGCGCGTATGCATAAATAGGGGCGTTAGCACCAGCTTCGTTTCCAGCCATTTGCATACCCGGAAATACATGATGCCCGGCGTATCCTTTGTGAAAACCTCGGATATGGGAATCATATCCGAGACCTCCTCGTGGTTGATCTTTTAGTTCTAAATTTCTTTCACTCATTTAACAAAAGAAAACATTATTATTTTTTAATTTCAAAAGTTTATCTTGATAATTGATCAAGATAAACATTAATTCTCATAGCAAGATATAATATCGATTAAACGGGTCTCATTACAAATTGTATCTTATGCCCTATTATATCAATTGAAGAATTTTCAAATATCTTTTCCGCTCCTATAAGGATAGATTTGATAGTTTTCTTGTATATTTCGCGTTCTAAAATATCAGGGACTCCATATATATTGGTATTAGGGTCATTGATGATGTCATCAACGAAATCTTCTACCGCTTTGTCGTTTATACTTGAACCTATTTTTACTTTATGAGATTCTATATTTCCATCTTTTATATCATCTATCGTTTTGCAAACATTGTCATGTTTTTCTTTTAAACTGTTGTATTCTCTTTTGTATTTTTCGACCTCATTCTTTAATTTTAAAATATGATCATCCGAGGTTTTAATATTTTTAATAGCAGTTTCTAGTTCTTTTTTTGAAACAACGCCGTCTCCGTTAACATCAATTTTACGCAGAGATTTTTCTATTTCGTCTAAGCGTTTAGTAGTAGAATGAAAAGAACCCATGTTATTATATATTTTTTTTATTTTAAAACAAAAAACTAGTTACAGACTTTATATTATTTTAAACATCATATATTATATAATATATATGTGCGGGATTTTTACTATTACGTCAACTGGTCAATGTAAACATGATGAAAAACAGATTAAAACATGTTTTATGAAAGGCCAAAAAAGAGGCCCTGAATATAGTTATTTTTCCAAAGTAAATGATAATACATTTCTAGGGTTTCACAGACTTGCAATTAACGGATACCACGAGTTTGAAAAATCCAATCAACCATTTTGTATCGATGGAGTTTATTTAATATGCAACGGAGAGATATATAATCATAAAAAGATTAACGAGATAACTAATGTTATACCTAAAAGTAAATCAGACTGTGAAAGTATTATTCATTTATACTTAAAATACGGAATCAAGCAAACTCTTCAAATATTAGACGGTGTATTTGCATTTATTTTACTAGATACACGCAATGAATGTGATAAATTATTTGCCGCCAGAGATCCTTACGGCGTTAGACCTTTATTTATAAATTATAATAATAACAATATCATGTTAGCATCGGAAACAAAACAACTTATAGATTTAAAACTACCTCAAACCAATATTAACCAGTTTGCACCAGGAGAATATATGGAATATGATATTTCGCTGTCTTTAAAACCTGAATTTCGTGTATTTTCTAAACCTGTAACTTTTTCAACTTTAGATATTGACAACAGTACTAGTTATAATAAAATATATAACATTCTGTATGATGCTGTTAAAAAACGCGTTGATAATACCGAAAGAGATATAGCTTGTCTACTCTCTGGGGGTTTAGATAGCAGCGTGATAACAGCTTTGGTAAAGAAAGTATTACCAGATAATGTAAATTTACACACTTGGAGCATAGGGTTGCAAGGGAGCGATGATTTGAAATACGCTCAAAAGGTAGCCGATCATATTGGAAGCATTCACCATTCGATAGTTGTAAGTGAAAGAGAATTTCTAGAAGCTATACCTGAAGTTATTTATACAATAGAAAGTTATGATACGACAACAGTTAGAGCTAGCGTATGCAATTGGTTAATTTGTAAAAAGATAAGAGACCAAAGCGATGCAAAAGTTGTATTTAACGGCGATGGTGCTGACGAATTAATGGGTGGATATTTATATTTCCACGAGTCACCCGATCCTATATCTTTTGATAAAGAATGTAGAAAATTATTATCGAATATTCATTATTTTGATGTTTTAAGATCAGATAGATGTATTTCATCTCATGGATTAGAAGCAAGAACACCTTTTTTGGATAGGAAATTTGTTCAAACTTATTTATCTATAGATTGCACTGTAAGAGATCATAAATATAATAATAAATGTGAAAAATATCTTATAAGAGAAGCTATTGAAAGAATCGACCCTGGTTTGATTCCACACGAAGTTTTATTTAGAACAAAAGAAGCTTTTAGCGACGGAGTTAGTAGAAACACTAGATCTTGGTACAAAATTATCCAAGAATATATTAATAAGATAGACAATATAACAGAAAAGGAATTTTACAAGACTATATATGATATTTCATACCCTGGCGAAACTCCTATTCCCTATGAATGGATGCCTAATTTTGTTAAAAATGCAAGTGATGCGTCTGCAAGAACATTAGATATATATTCTAAATTACATGCAAAATAAGAAATATTATTCTTACCTAGCTCTAGGTAAGAATATCAAAATTACATATACATTTTTATATAAGAAGGATTTGTATATTTTCTTTCAATTAGTTTATCAATTGTATCTTTTGTTATTTCACATGGAAAATTTGTAAAATTAGGTAATTTGTAAGATAGTTTAATATCATTGTTACTTTTTACAACCCTTAGAAGGTTTAATTTTGATACTACATTTGTAATGTGCTTTTGGATTGGTCTTAATCCATCGGAATCGATATTATCAGATAGAACCGACTGAATTGCATTACACCCGCATTTTGAAATAGTAATATCTCCTTCTTTCAAACCAGCGTTAGAGATCGCATCTGGTAAGAAATGTTTGGTAATAATAGCATTAATATCATTTTTACTATACTTTTCAACTTTTACTATGTCTAATCTATCTTTTAACGCGGGGTCTAACCAGTCGTGGTTATTCATAGCAAACATAAACCATATGTTCGATAAATCGTGTGTAAATTCCGAAAGAAATAAATCGTGAAATTCTTTATTTTGAACATAATCTGTGATATGAAGCAATGCATACTGTATTTCTCGGCCTCTTACAGAATTACCGAGTTTATCTATTTCGTCGAACAAAACTATACCATTCGACACTTTCATCTTTTTAAGTATATGTAAAATTATACTCGGTGACGCTCCTACCCATGAATTATCAGTTCCTTTGAATATAGACGGGTCTTCCATGCCTCCTAATGATATACGTTCAAATGGTAAATCCATTGCTTTAGCTAGCGCACTAGCTACTGCCGTTTTTCCTCTGCCTGGGGGAGACGACAAACCAAGCATGCTTTTTGTATTCGGGTTGTATACTCTATTAAGAACTGTTTGCATTAACCTTTCTTTTACATTTTTCATTCCATATAAATTGGTATTTAACTTATTATATATTGCAGAACAATATAAATTTACATCTTCCATGTTAGAATTGGCATCAATAATTTTAGTTTGTGCTAATTTTCTATGAGGCAACGATATAGCCCATAAAATCTTTGCTTTCAGTGTATTATATTCCGAGTTTTCACGATTTAGATTTTCCAATTCATTGTTCATTTCATATAGTTTGGCTTTTACCTTGTCATCGGCATCAAGATAGAATATTTTTCTTTTAATTTCATAATCTATGGGCGGTCGTGTTGTTTTTAATCTTTCTTGTTCTTTATTTATCATAACGAGTTCATCACAGGGGATAGATCTTAGCTTCTTAATTTTAGCTTTTATGTATTTTTCGTGATCGAAATATTCTGTGCTTCCTGGAATCATGTTGGTCAATATATCGTAAAGTTTTACTAGTTCTATCTTATCGTGTTCTGGTATTTTTTCTCTTAAAATATCTTCGAGTTTTATTCTGTTAGTTTGTATTTTAGATCTGATATATTTTAATTCTTGTTCTATTGATTCTTTATCATCGCAATCTTAAAAGTTAACTTTTCTCTTATCTTTAAACAAGACATCATTAACGGCTTTATTGAATAATGCTTGTAGTTTATCACTCTCCGGTTCCTGTTCTTCCGGTTCCTGTTCTTCCAGTTCCTGTTCTTCCAGTTCCTGTTCTTCCAGTTCTTCCAGTTCCGACTCCGAATTAAATTCTGACAAATATTCATCAGAAAAATCGGAATCAAGATATTCGTTTAGTTTTCTCTTTTTACAAATATGATCCGTTTGCGACATCGTTGTCTTAATATAATATAAACCATATATAATACTTTACTATCTTTTAAGATAGGAAATGATTTTTGTTACTTTAACTTAAAGTAACAAATAGTATTTTAATCTTGTTTTTCATTATACTGTTCCATTTTCTTATCGACGAGTTCATTTACATCCGGGTATTGCCCCATTAAGTCTTCGAGAGAGTGTTTTTCATATACATCTGTTTGAGACGAAATAGGTGTGAATAAAGGAGAGGACGTTTTGGCCAATTCTTCATTATATCTATTAACCCATCGATCTTTAAAGTCGGAGTTTTTAACCTCAAGCTTTTTACATAAAATATATGTTTCGATAAGTTTATCTTCAAGTTCTTTCAATTTACGTTTTTGAATTTCAACAGCTTCGAATAGTTTCGTTTCTGTAACACGCTTCGTAGTGTAAAAATCGAGAGATTCTGTGTTACTGTAAACATCTTCTTCTGATTTTAACCGCTCTTCACCCTCCTTAAGTTCGTTAGCTATTTTCCTCACTTCTTTTTCGCGTTGCCTGACAGCTTCATCTCTTAGATGATGTTCGTCGTCTTTCTCCCTTACATCAATCATTTCGTCTATAACGCTCGTATTCTCTGTGATTGGTACCCATGTTCCAACAGGGGCGATTCTAACTTGGAATTTAGAATCAACTTCTCTGACGATTCTATATGAATCATAGACAGCCGAATCCTTATCGGGGTGGTTACCCCGAAGTTTAACAAACCCATAAATAGGTTTACCTCTAAAAGATCGCGGGGTGTCAAATAACATAAATGATAAATTACCGTATGATTGATGTATAATAGGTGGGTCGTTATTTTTTCTAACAACTTGCGGGTATTGGACAGATTGTCCATTTACGGCTGCCTCGCCTACATCGTCATCTGATTTCAAATGCGGGTATCCGGGTGCATACCATGTTGGTTTTACTTTTGGTTCTGACATTTTTATAATATAATATATACATATATGTCTTTAATATGTTATATTCTTTAAGAATATATAACATATATGAAATATAATATGATCTGTAAAATAAGTTGCAGTTTTGGCGAAATTGTTGATAAAGTAACTATTTTAAAAATAAAAGAAAAGAAGGCTCAAACTACGCATGCTTTAACAAATATTCAAAGCGAGTTAAAAGCAATACAACAAGAAACCCCTTGCGTTAATAATAAAGATCCGTTATTTGAAGAATTGTCATCGATTAATCAACAATTATGGGAGTTAGAAGATTCTATACGCGAAAAAAGCCGTCTCAAAGAATTTGATAAAAAATATATTGAATACGCAGAATTAATTCATATTACAAACGATAAACGATATATGATTAAGAAGAAAATCAATGAAAAATATAATTCTTGTTTAAAAGAAGAAAAGATATACAACATAAATGATAGATTTTCATAAGTTACAAATTGGGAAAAAACTATACGCAGATGGTTATTATGAAGAATCAATGAAATGTATCGAAAAATTAATGGAAAAATATAAATACTATACGGTATATGATTCTTTTTTTATAGATCTTATATTTTCTTACAATACAATTTGTACTTTTTTTAATAAAACACATGAATTTACAAAAGCTAAGAAAATTATAGATAATATAGATAATATAGATATATCAGATGCTCAAAAAGATCACTGTAAAGAACAATATGTTAAACTATGCTTAGGTTTAAAAAATACGAATTAAGCTATAAGTACGTTAATAGACTAAATTATCATAAAAATCAGTATATTTCATACGAAACCATATCCTTTTTTAAAGAAAATGATAAAAATAAAATATTGTTGTTATACGACGGGGGAGGTATAGGAGACAAAATTATGTTTTCTAGATTTATTTATAATTTATGTACATCACATAACGATAATAATATCAAATTTCTCGTCCCAATCAATTTGTTTTGGTTTTTTAATGAGATTTTTAAACAATTACCTAATATAACGATAATATCCAATGCTACCCCGTCTTTAATACAACCATATGATTATCATTGCAGTTTTTAATGAGCTTAATAAAATATCTTAAAATAGATTATAACAATCTTTACGAAGATCCTCTGATAAAACATCTAAAAGTAACCAAGACGCCAAAATGCAGTGAAATTATTTCTAGTTTTGACAAAAAGACGTATATATTGAATTGGAAAGGAAACCCGGTTAATCCCCATGAAAAAAATAGAAGAATGGAATTAGAAAACGCTATTGATTTATTTAATATAAATGACGTAAACTTTATTGTTATAACAAAAAATATAACACCCGACGAACAAAGAATTTTGAAAAAATATAATATTAAAAGCTACGGCGACGATATAGATAACGATGGTAAAGCTTTTTATGATACTATTTCCATTTTAAGAAACGTTGAAGGTGTTATATCTACAGATACATCTTTACCTCATTTATCTTTATCATTAGGTGTTAAAACATTCGTTTTATTATCAATTGGATGCGAATTGAGATGGACAACTGATAATAAAACAAAATGGTATCCAGATGCTATTTTGCTAAGACAACAAAAGTTAGGTAATTGGAAAGACCCTATCGACAAATTAAAAATAATGTTATAATGTTATTTTTTATCTCACTTCGCAAAGTGAGATAGATTTATTTAAACTGTGATTTCTTCAACATAATCTTGGTTATATCTATTCTTTGCCCATTCTCGGTATTCTTTTGAACCAAACTTCCATTTACCTAAAACTTTTGTTTGATAATAAAAAATACAATCTTCGATCTTATTCGATTGACTTCTCTTCTTAAACACAAGACACGTATGGTCTCCTGTTAATTGGTCCATTAATTCACAAAACGTTTGATAACTTCCTGCTAATCCTCCAAAATTTTGATAAAGTTTTTTCCTTTCCAGCTCTTCGGGTTCTCTAAATAACGCAACATATGATGTTGACTTTCTGATATCAGGAGGCATATCAATGGCATACTGAGAACCAAGTAAAAATAATTGATCCCAGTGCTGGGACCCAAGTTTAAAAATACCGCGCATCAGTTTAGTTTTATAAATTTTAGGATCGTCGCTAACATCATCTAATATATTTATCGCGTAATTACCTTCATAACCTTTTCCGTTTTCCATAACACATTTCTTTTGTCTTAAGATATGTAGTTTTTCTTTTTCTTCGTCAAAAAAGTTAGAAACATAAAGGGGGTGAAAGATTTTACTAAAATGCTGATAACCCGATTCGGTACCCATGAATATTCTAGCTACAGGATATCTATGTTTATGATAATAACACATATTTTCAATAAAAGTAGTATTATGAGTTACCGTATAATCTCCTAATAAAAATCTATGATTTCCATCCAATTGAAATCCATAATACTCTCCTTCGCCAATATACGATATATTAATATCGGAATCTTGGTAACGCAATGATCTATTTGTAATTCTTTTTCTAGTAGTAATGACGTCTAATTCTCCATAAATTCGCAACTTGTAGGTTATACCGTCTAATAGATTATTATTAATAGATACATTAGCATGATACCCGCAAGATTCCGCAAGATTTTTAAGGTCGAAAGATGTGGTCTTGTTTTTAATTTCAACATAATAATACGAATTATCGATGACCTCTCCGTTTGTATCTACTACCCCTGCTAGAAACTCGCGTCTATTTTTTAATGATGATGTCTTGATTTCAAACGGAATGTTATTTTTAAATAATAACTTTAATACTTGTATTTTTGAAAAAAAATCGTCGATATCTATCGATTCTACATATTCTTTTAACGATTCGTTTATAATACCAGCTTTAATATAATCAAAATAGTTTTTATTTTTATAAGATCCACCCATCCACATTCCGATTTTTCTAAAATCGCCATCTTCGAGTATACCGCGTACGCTATTAAACTCTATAGGATTTCTGTAACCTTTGTATTTTTTCTTATCATCTTCGCATAATCGAAGATAATCTCGTACGCTAATATCTCTTATAACCCCGTCGTCTTTTTTAAGCGAAAGGATATGAGGCTCGTTAACTACATAGTCGTCTCCTCTACTTTGAGATACTTTGTACATATTATCTTTTCCATGCGTTGTGCTTAATACCCTTCTAGGGGTTGAATCGTCGCCCATTAATAAATCATCTGTTTTTACATCTTCGACTTTTTTTATATTACCGTCATACATAATTACAGGAGTTCCTGGTGCTAGACATTTTCCACTACCAGGAGGACCTACTATAATCCATGTGCAACTTAGAGGAATTTCCTCTATTTTAAATTCATCGATAACAATTTCGCTAGACATGATTATCTTTGAAGAAATATTACGTTACCTCTAAGCTAAAAAAAAATTAATTTTACAAGATTTTTTTCATTACATGTTAGTAATAACACATCACAAAAATGGATAAACAGAAAACAACGCTGACAATTTTATGCGTTGCACTTGCAGCCCTATTTGTATATTATACATGCATGAGGACCGCAGAAGAACAACAATATGATGTAAAGACCGAAGATTTTGTAACAACGGGTGGAATGCAAAATCTAGGAGCAGTTGAATATGATCTTGTCGAAGATGTACCTCAAGCCCAGGATTCTCACGATCTTCTTAGCGCCCCAGACTTTGCCGATCTTGTAGATTCTGGCGATCATGCTGTTCAACCCGACAACGTCACGGAAGCGCACCGTCCTCTAGAACGCCTCCAAACGCTCTCTGATTCTTACATTCCTCGTGTAGCATCAAAGGCTCTTCCATTTTCGCAAGCTGCTGCAAAACCTCTCGTTCATAGTTTTTCTGTGAATGTACCGAGAGTTAACCTTAAAGGCAAGCTTTATGAAATGAATCTTTCCGAAGCTGTCAGAGGAAGCGTTGCGATTAATTACGACCCCAACGTTGCGCTTATTAATAAATCTCGACATGGCCCTAGTGATTCATACAACCCTGGTATGTTTACGCCTAATTTTGACTCTCTTTACAATAAACTCAGCGGGTCTTACAGAAATTTACCAATGTATACCGCGGGTGCTGGTCAAGCTGGTGGAAAAGGCGGTAACGGAGTTGATGTTATCATGGACATGTAAAATAACCAATCACAAGTTAATTTTTACTTAACTAAACGAGTAAAAATATTACAACAATCTGATCTTTTTAATAAAATTGAATATTTTATTAAAATATTTGAATCATATTTTATCTAACAGAATAGTAAATACATAAAACATGTCTTCTACTCAGACTCTTAAAGCAGCAGCAGAATCAAGAGTGCGTACCGATTATACCTCTTGGCATGCAGCCGGGCGTACCCAAGGACATTTTTACGATACTTGTCCTTCTAGTTCGCATCATCTAATGAACGACGTTTACGGTCGCCCTGTGAATCAAAATACCCTTGATATGCGTGATGCAGCGTGTAACCCTCACGCTCCTCGCCCCCAGGCTATGCATAATCATATCCAACGCGAAAACAACGAACGGCCTTATCTTCCCATAGCCGCTTCGGGTATGCGAGGAGCAGCCGATTTTATGGGAAAATCCCGCGACCTCATCCCCCAGGATCTCTATGGCGCCGGTAACCGTGGCAACTTCGTACGCCATGGACACTGCGGTAACCATCTTCCTAAACCCCCGGCTGTTGTACCCCAAACTCACGCTGAACGCCGCGTTCAAAGCAACCGCCCTCCTTCTCACGACACTCAAACCCCGTATTTCCATCGCGGTTAATTTTTTTAATACTTATTTTAGTATCACAGTATTTTACCTATATAGGTAAAATATACCGTTTATTTTTTTGTAATTCTTGATAAAAATCTTCTAGCCGACGATTTGTGGTTGTTATTGTATTGTTCTATATTATTTACAATCTTAACATTGTCATTAATTGTATGGATTATTCTTTTAATATTTAATCTTTTTATTACAGCTAGGCAATCAGAACAAGGCGTTGATTCACAGTATTTGTATGTATTACCTGACACTCTTGCAACGTATAACTTGGTATTTGAAAGAATCTTGTCAATTCGTCTACAATCTCTGTTATAAGACGAATGATAATTAAAAGTTTTGAATATATCTCTAATAGCATTCATTTCTGCGTGACACGTGCAACCTATTTCTAGGTGTCCATCGCTTGTTTTTGTTCTATTTCTATAATCATTATAACCCCTGCCGATTATTTTTCCAGAACATACCGCTATAGCACCATGTTGAGTTCTACATTGCGATTTTTCAGCTTCTACTTGAGCTAGAAAGATATAACTCTCGTCTTGTTTGCTTATATTTGACATCTTATCTGGATTAACGCAGTTATATTTAAATAATTAATAAAAATTATATCGATTTTATACTATAACCTTTTATTTTAATATATAAGATAGTTTTAACAAATTTATATCTCAAAATAAAAAATGAAACTAAAAGTTATAGAAATAAATTATTTAACAATTAAAGTTATAACGTTAAAAAAATAACCATGAATTTTACTACAAAATATTCTATTAACACGCCATTGCCTCCAATGAAAGATCTAATAGTAGATCTTTCATTGGATTTACCAGCGTGTAAAATAGATTCGATTAAAGACGATATCGCGTCAACTGATGATATTTACGATGAAAATGAACGACTTGAAACAATTTCAAATATTTGCGGTTATAAGAACATTTCTCATCCTCAGTGGGGGAAACTAAGCGGGCGTATTAAGATGACCTGGTTGGTTAGGAATACACCTTCAACATTTTTTGAAACCACAAAAACACTTGAAACTATCTTAGATAGAAAATATTTTGATTTTTGCATGAGGCACCATGAAATTTTACAAAGTTTTATAGAAGAACAGAGAGACTGGGTGTTTGATAAATTTGCAATGGAAACATTGGTTAAAGGTTATTTGTTGAAATTTCAAGGAAAGACTGTAGAAAGACCGTCGTATTTATATTTACGCGTTGCTACGTATCTCTATATGGATGATAGAAACGAATATATTGAAAAATCCCTTGATGATATTAAAAAGTGTTACAATTCGATATCAGAACATTATATCAGCCATGCTTCCCCAACGCAATTTAACGCGGGGATGAAACGTTCTCAATTGGCAAGTTGTTTTCTTTTAAACGCCGAAGACGATATGAGATCTCTTGCTAAAAGCTGGCATGATACTGCTGTTATCTCCATGAATAACGGAGGGATAGGACTTGCTTATGATTCTATTCGTCATTCTGAAATTGGTCATCAAGGAAAATCGAGAGGGATTGTACCATGGATTAAAATTCAAAATGAAATTCTCAGTACTGTTGATCAATGTTTTGCACCCGAAACTATTATTTATACTGATATGGGTCCTCGAAAGATCGAGGATATCAATACTGGCGATAAAGTACTTGGAAAAGACGGGTTTCACCGCGAGGTATTCAAGTCTATTCATCACACATTGAAAGAAACGGATAAGGTATACGAGCTTGATATTAAACAGAGCATTACACCTGTTATTGTGACAGATAAACATCCCATCTATGTTATCAAGTGCCCTAAAGGTCAAGGTTTTTCAAAGATTATTTCCGGGCAACTCGTTCCAGAGTTTGTAAACGTTGAAGAGCTGTCAGATCAATATCTTATCGGTACACCCGTTCCAGTGTACGAAAAAGATTTTGGAAATTTCAACATTGATGATTGTAGAATGTATGGTATTATGATCGGCGACGGACACATCACTGAGAAAAAATCAGAATGCGGCGTATGTCTTAATTCTGATACCAAATCTGACACCATTAAATTTGTAAAGAAATACCTATCTGAACGACTTATTCACAGTTGGGTCACAGAACAAGCAGGAAAAAATACAATCACCATTAGATGGTCGAGTTGTGTAACTTTTCCAATTACAAGGACAATGTTGTACAACGCAGAAACACGTAGTAAGAAGATTTTCGATAAGATGCTTCATTTACCCTTAGACAAAGTTGCTGCAATGCTCCATGGTATTATGGAAACTGCTGATGGGTCATTTAGAAATCCAAATGGAGAAATTTATATCGAACTTACTTCTTTGAATGTAATTGAAAATCTAAAATATATTCTTCTTCGAACAGAGACACTTTGCGGAGGATATATTAGAGACAGAGTAGGTCAAACACATGACCTTCCAGAAGATAGAGGTAGCATTACACATAAACAAAAAACATATGTTCTTCGCATCCCAAAAACCAAATGGGTATGCGATACATTGGCTATGTATTCTCAAGTAACTCATACTCCTTCAAATGCTCTCTCCTTCATTGTAGATAGAGGTATGATGTGGTCTAGAATCAATAAACTCGTTGAATCTTCTAAACGCCCAGATGTCATGATCGATCTTTTGATGAACCGTGATAATCTTGAGAAGATCGAAGATCAAGAGAAGATCGCCAACTATACAACATCTATCGGTCTTGTTCATAACGGTGGGCGCCGACCGGGAAGTGGTACTATATATATTAACGACTGGCATATTGACGTATTTGAATTTGCAGATTTGAAAAAACCAACTGGTAATGAAGAATACAGGGCAAGAGATCTTACATATGGTTTAATGATTTCTGATGAATTTATGAGAAGAGTTAAAGCCGGGGAAAAATGGAGTCTTTTTTGCCCTGCGAAGACTAAACACCTCGAAAAAACATGGGGGAAGGATTTCGAAGATCAATATGCAGAACTTGAAAAACTCGGTAAAGCTGGTAAAATTGGATTAGGTTATCGAGAGGTAAACGCCCGTGATCTTTTTAATCATATTGTAAATGCACAGATTGAAACAGGAATGCCTTTTATGATTTATAAAGATGCGGCTAATCGTAAAAGTAATCAACAGAATCTTGGTACTATAAGACTTAGTAATTTATGTGTACACGGAGATACTTTAATTCTTACAGATCAAGGTCAACTCAGAATCGGAGATTTAGAAAATCAAAATGTAAATGTATGGAATGGCGATCAATGGAGTAATGTAACTATTCTTAAAACAAATACAAATCAAAATCTATTAACTGTTACTCTTGACAATGGTTCTACCCTTGATTGTACACCTCAGCATAAATTTTATATCAAGACAACGGGTAATAGTAGTTCAATGGTTGAAGCTCAAAATTTATCAATTGGTGACACGCTTATCGATTGTACTATTCCTAGTATTAATATCCAGAACAACGGGGTTGCACCCGAAGATTCAGCAGCTTATAATCTAGGTAATGGTATAGTAAATATTACAGATATTCCTACTCAATCTATATATAATACCGATTTTAGATTAGAATGGATTGCTGGGTTTTTCGATAAATGGGGGTTTATTGACAATGATCTGAATGATGGAGCGTTGTATGCTACGCACACGAATTATGTCGTATTGATTAGAGTTAGGTTATTGATACAATCTTTAGGGGTTGATGCTTCAATTACAACTCAAACAGCTAGTAGGTTACAAGTTGGTTCTGTAGCTGCAAATGATTTTAGACTGAAGATTAATAACTATGGGGTAACCCAATTGCAAGATTTAGGATTAAGTCTTAGAAAATTGAGGCATATCCCTGGTGAAAATAATGCAACTTCAACGACAATGAATACAGATGTAAAGGTGTTATCTGTAACAATAGGACCGTTAAACCAAGACACATTTTGTTTTACAGTGCCTATAAATAACATGGGAGTGTTTAATGGCATATTAACAGGACAATGTACTGAAATTTTAGAATATACAGATGAAAATAACATCGCAAGTTGCAATCTTGCAAGTATACCTCTTTCTAAGTTTGTTGAAAATAGACAATTTGATTTTGAAAAACTTGGAGAAGTTACACGCCAAACTGTTAGAAATTTAGCACAAGTTATCGATAGAAACTATTACCCTGATGATGTCCCGGAAATCAAATACAATAATAACAAAAATAGGCCAATCGGAATCGGTGTTCAAGATTTAGCCGGGTGTTTCGCTCTGATGGACTATTCGTGGACTAGCGACGAGGCGATAAAATTAAATGAAAAGATTGCAAGAGTGATGTATTATCATGCTATGGATGAGAATGTAAAGATGGCAGTAGAATACGGATTTTATGACAATTTTCCAGGTTCTCCGTCTTCAAAGGGTCTGTTTCAATTTGATCTATGGGATCTTGAAAAACTTGGTAAAGATAGATACAACGACTCCAATTATTACTTTTCAAACAAATACTCGAAAGATGATTTAAAATTACCATGCAAAGATTTCGACTGGGAATCTCTCAGAACTAGAATGAAAACCAGTGGTATTTATTTTAGTTTAATGTTTGCTCAAATGCCTACAGCGTCAACTGCCCAGATTTTAAGTAACAATGAATCTATAGAGCCTTACACTCAAATGATGTACACTAGAACCGTAACAAGCGGTTGTTATAGCATTTGCGTAGAGCATTTTGTAAATGACATGGAAGATATCGGCCTCTGGGATGATAAAACACTTAAGCATCTTTTGGTAAATAAAGGATCTATAACAAACTTACCTGAAGATGATCTTGAACCTCATATTAAATTTAGGCTAAAGGTTATTAAGAGAAAGTACAAAACCGCGTATGAATTAAGTCAAAAAGATCTAGCTAATCTTTATTTAAGTAGAGCGAGGTATCAATGTCAAACTACTTCTAATAATTTATTTATGAGCAACCCAAATAGTAAAAAAATAACAGCTTTTCATTTTCACACCTGGAGAGGGGGAGCTAAAACGGGTATGTATTATCTTAAACAAACTGCCAAAACTGATGCTATAAATTTCTCATTAGACAATATTGGTGTAACCAACAGCAAGCAAGCGAACGAAGAATGTATTTCGTGCGGAGCGTAAATACATGTATTTTTAACATACGTCTTTTTCAACATTGAAAAAGACAATATAACCGAAGAAATGTCTTAATTATATGCCAAACATGATATGATCCCTACAACTAATGATATTATAGACAACCATGCATAACTTGGATGACCGGTCGTTTTACCTTCTGAATCTCTTGATTGTAAAGATTCTGGATTGATAAACCCCACTATTAAAATACTTAGCGATGCAATTATACAACAATAACATTTGCTGATTAAATTCATTTAATATAAACTTATATAAAAATTTAGTAATATATACATATATATACGCAATATTAAATATGGAAAGAATAGATACTGTAGTATCTATCACTATTAATAGTGATAATATAAATATATACGATGAAAATATATTCAGAGATGCCGATTCCATCAATTGCTTTGATTGTTCGTTTATATATAATAAAGATGGTGATTTTTATCATCCCGTCGAAGGATCTGTAAATATACTAGGTGTTGAAATTCCTATTAAAGAATTATCTTTTAATGAAATGATTCAATTATTTAACGGGTATAAGATGGAGTTACTATATTACAAATTCGTAACATACGAACATCTGGATGACATTATTGATTGTATTAGTTATGAAAAACGTATAGATTATATCGGAGCATTAGAATTTTTAGAAAAAAAGGATCTCGTTAAAATGAAAGAATCCAAATCCTTTTTAGCAACAGATCCGAGGGTGTTTTCATTTACAGAAGATGATATTCAAGAATGGTGGGAAGTAGATATACTGGGTACTCTTTTTGGAAAATTACAAACAGATAAAATAATTGATAAATATAATAAATATGATAGAGAATTTAGTATTTGAAGGTGGAGGTATTAGAGGTATAGCTTTTGGTGGTTCTCTTAAATATATGGAGGAAGAGAAAATGTTAGATAATATTAAAGGTTTAGCAGGTTCTAGCGCTGGATCTATAATATCAACAGCTATAGCTATAGGTTATACATCAAAAGAAATAATAGAAATAATGACGAATATAGATTTTGAAACATTTAAAGATGATTCGTGGGGTATTTTTCGTGATATATATAGATTTGTAACTCAATATGGTGTGTATAAAGGTGATTCATTTTTACGATGGATTTCCAATGTAATTGAAAAGAAAACGGGTGATAAAGATATAACATTTAAACAAATATATGAGAGGTATAATAAAACTCTTGTTATCACAGGATGTTGTCTGAATAAAGCAGAAACTGTATATTTTCATCATGAAAATCCTATTTATGAAAATATGCCAGTGGCCCTTGCTGTTAGAATATCAATGAGTATTCCATTTTATTGGAAACCCGTTACATATAAAAATAACGTATTTGTAGATGGCGGTGTTTTAAACAATTATCCTATATGGATATTCGATGGTGGATATATAGGCGATATAGATATTACAGAGCAAGATACAAAAAATAGTAAAACGCTAGGGTTTAAACTAGTAGGAGAAAACGAAAGAAATGATACAAAACTGTATAATACTAACAATCAAATAAAATCCATTTACGATTATGTAAAGTCATTGTTAAATGCTTTATTAATAGAATCAGAACGACGTCATATAAAGGGAGACTACTGGGATAAAACGATATGTATTAACACTTTTAATATAAAATCGTTAGATTTTGATTTAAATATAGAAGATAAAGCTCGTTTGATAAATGAAGGTTACTCGGCGGTTAAAAAATATTTTAAATAAACTACTATGTTTTTATTATAAAAATACTTATTTAATAAGTAACATGGGTAAATTATTGGTATTATATGTATTCCACGTCTATAACCATAGAGTGAAACACTTTATTGAAAATTGCATCTTTGAAGACGAAAATGTTGATTTTATTATAATATCCAATAATAAAAATAATAGCTTTGAACATCCTTCTTACTTTAAAACGCTATTTAGAGACAACGTAGGGTTTGATTTTGGCGGATGGAGCGATGCTTTACTAACAAATGACTTATATAAAAATTATGACAACTTTATATTCGTAAATTCTTCTGTATTAGGGCCGTTTCTGCCATCTTATTATAAAGGAAAGTGGACGGATGTATATTTAAATGGTTTACAAGATAATATAAAATTATTTGGAAGTACTATAAATACGTGCGCGAATATAGATCGTGCTCCTTTTCATAGATCGCATGTACAGTCTTATATTTTTTCAATGGATAAATCCGCATTAATATATTTAATTAACTGTGAAATATTTAGCGTTACAAATTATGCAAAAACATTCGACGAAGCCGTCTGGAATAAAGAAGTTTTAATGTCTAGAAAAATCCTTGATAATAACTGGAATATAGGTTCTTTACTTCCTTTATACAAAGGCGTTGATTTTACATTTAAACACAAAAACCCGTCAGACTATAATATAAGTTTTTTAGACGATGTAATGTTTGAACATAACAAAGATAAGTTATGGAATATATATGATGTTGTTTTTATAAAAGGGAATAGAATAAAATTATAACCTATCCTTTAGGTTTTGCTCTGGTCTTATGATACCTTACTTCTACTTGCACAAGTAGAAGTAGTGTAATTTCATTTTTCACTAACAAATGATACTCGATGATTTAATCGAGA
>Ga0115008_10001711_pt1 | contig 17970 bp, 16 predicted proteins | sample FraStrMetagenome_FD_87164 | JGI IMG/M metagenome (GOLD analysis project Ga0115008, IMG submission 87164) | Marine eukaryotic phytoplankton communities from Arctic Ocean - Fram Strait ARC3M Metagenome | ecosystem: Environmental > Aquatic > Marine > Oceanic | place: Fram Strait | collected...
CTTTGAAAATACGGCAATATGATTGGTTTTTTTAGGGGTACGGCTAATGAACTTTATTGCCCTTAGGGGTACGGCTAATGGACTTTATTGCCCTTAGGGGTACGCCTAATGATATAGATCCCACTTGACATCGGTTCAGAAGGAAACTCCGGCATTAGCATTGATGTACGATTCACTTCTTTTCAATGGCAGCTTTCAGTTTTCTGCTTTCTGCTTTCACAGCTCTGTGCTCTAATATAAACGCGCCGCAAAAAATTCACACAACATACCGACAGTACTGGAGGACATTCACAACAGGTAAACGCCAGAGACTGATAACCAAGATAAAGGTCACGACATACTTTCGTAATCTCGAAAAAAAATAATCATGGTGAGTCATATGAGTGAAATCTAAAGATAGCCTACAAGATGTTTTGATACGAATGTTGCAAGCACCTAGCCCCATTATTGCTGATGCTGATTCTCATTTAAGTTCGTTTCGCATTACGTCTACAGGACAATAAGATAAAGAAAACGAACTTTTTCAAGTTGAAGCGTCCTACACTGACGAAGACAGGGTTGAAGACGGTGGTTGGAGGTCGTCTTGCAATGAAGCAACATGATAGTCTCGAATTTAGAAAGTCTGCTAGTTTTAAGAGTGAGGCATCGTATCGACCAGGATACAACCTTGATATGCTTATGGATGAAATGGTAAAGAGGAAAAATGATGATTGGGACTTGCAACGGCGGCTCAGTTCCTCTCAATTAAAGAGGTCCACTTCCTCTCAGATGAAAATATATGAAGATCAATTAATGACATGACCAAATTAATATGTACCATCTCATAATGAGGGGTTTTTGCAATTCTCGGGATCATATTCTCTCTGATAAAGGGTCTTTTGACTGTTTTATATAACACCGTTTCAGATGAAGCTCAAGGACTTACGACTTACCATATTATTGGTATTGATTTTCTGCTCATAACTTACTAATATTTTCTGTACTATAATTACCGTTACTTATCTAAGAGTTTTTGACGATTGGCATAAAATCCTCTTATATGAATTTGGTGATATGGCGTAAGTATGCAGAGACAAGGTAGGCCCGAATCTCACTTAGTGAAATTCCTTCTATTGCTGAGGGAAGTTTCAGATTTACAACGGAGTTTCACTTTTTCCCATCTCCGTGATATAGTATACGTGAAGGAGAGTAGATTTGCTTCGAGTCGTCACGTAAACAATTTACAACAATAGTTATACCGTAATATACACAATCACTTTTTTAATATGTTGTCAATAATTCGTAATTTTCCGAAATTTGATATCTACGTTATGCGTGTCCCAAATAATTTCATTATCGATCAACAGATCAACATTGTTCACAGACATGATAATAAATAAATATAGTATGTCGCCTCATGTCGGATTTTTTAAAATGAACAATAACATTACATTAGTCCAGAAGAACTTTACTTAATCAACAAGAATTTGCGAAAACTTGATAATTAGTACGATCATTAATTAATGCATTACATGTCAAGGTTTGAAGTCCCTTTCCTTCGATATGTTAAGTCATAAAATCGGACATCTATGGGTCGCCCCCTACTATATTGCCATAACTGCATACTTAGAGGGTCTTCGGGTATTGGCGCTATAAACGTCGCTACGCGTTGTGAACATCTTATCTCATTAACTCTACCCGAAGAATCTATATCAGTGGCTTCGTAAAGCGAAATTGCTTCGATATCCTTTATTCTTGGCTTTCGGTTTGGTCCACTACCACCTCTTTCTGAAGGAATAGAAACGATCTGCCTCACTAATTCACTGCAATCGAATTGCCTATCACTAATATTTTCTTGGCGGCGTGCAACAGTCAAAGTATCAACGTTAAACATGGTGTTTGCACTGCTTGGTGCAAGAAGGCAACAAAATTTATTCGGTTCGGCAACAGGTATGTTCAACACGGCATTGTTTCCCATCGATGCTCGGACGATTTCGGCAACGTTAAATTCTCGATCGGCAATCACGGTGCCCTCATTTGGACTAGTGAACCGAGCTCTATACCTGAGCACATTTTCTGGTCCAACTTCAGCCTGTGCAGCTGAGAAAGTAGAGTTACCTCCAAACAGAGAAGGGCCGCAAGGTGCTTCTACACTTTTTGTCACACTTTTTACATCCCAAACACCTTTGAAGTAAGCTGGATAAAATAAATCTAGGCCTTCTAAACCATATGGAACTTTAGACATGAGATTTTCAGTAACGCGACTTTCAAGGAGACCCTTCTCAAATGCATCTACCGCATTGGTAGGTAAAGATGAAGAAGTGTCAATTCCAAGTTCAAAAATAACCGTTCCTACAAAAGATTTTAACAAATTTCGCCTACCATCCGAAGGAATCGTAACAAAATCATCCCCTGCGTTGTTATCTAAGGGAACGGCGCGATAATTTTGGATAGGACCGTAGTAAGACCTTACATTATTCGCAACGTGAACGAAAGCCGTCGAAGAGCTGAAACAAAACAATGTAGTAAACGCAAACAGTTTCATCTTTTTGGAAGTGAAATTCATATCAACCTTTTTTCCAAACGCAGTTAATTTCGGCAACTCACTATAACTCGATAATTTTTTCCAACTTTTTCGGAGCCCAGCAATAAACCTCGATTACCTCCTCTGCACCTTTGTTATCTTACTCTCAGTGTATGACGACGTAGGGTGGCGAAAGCAAACCGAAAACGGCTTAATTGTTTTGATCAGTAATACGTCGCAAAGATAAAGACGGAAGAAAGCAAGATGTACTGTGAGACTGTGAGGCCGATGCGTCAGCGAGTAAATAATCAACGTTCATGGATGAAATTAGCCAAATGACACGCTCTGAAATCTGGAAGGAACACTCATTCCTTTTTTTGAGTTATGCACTCTCTTCCGATGATAACAAAAAATGCGCTATCCTATACAAAATTGTTACGAACAAACTCAGTCTGACATCCCAAATTGAAAAAAAAACATGCTCAAATATCACCAAAATGTGTTCACAATTATATGCTTGAAGTAGCAGTACGAAAGAGGTCTTTCAAAGAGCAGCGATGGAGGCAACATTTTTATGATTTTTGAAACCAAGACTAATTGGTTTTGAGTTCCAAATGAAATAAGACCAAAAATGATCACATCTCCAAATCATTACATTCCAGAACGAATCTTCCTGTTACGCTTCTAAAGATATGCACCGGTAAGTAAACGACCTTAATTTTCCCCGTTACTATGCCATTTGTATTTCTCGATTGGGGGAAGAAATGTTTTTGCAAAAGCTCTCATATTTTTCACTCACTAGTACACATTTTAATTATTCCCTGTATTTTTACGTCTTTTAGTCGAGCTTTAGGGATTTTCTTAGCCATTGGATCATCGGTAGCAGTGCCGCATGTTCACGATCCATCCAACTATCCTTCTCTGGAGCACCAACAGAACAATGATGATTTCATTGATGACTTTGAATTCATGATGGGTATCCCGGAAGTTCAAAAGTTGATCGACCATGTTTTCGAATGTTCTGGATCTTATTTGGATATTCAAACATGTCCCGTGCAAACGGCTTTTAGTGTTCTCATCGAAGAAGGAATTTTTGTCGTTGATCATCTCTTGGGATACTTCAACACTTCTTCACCGTTTATGGGAATAAACGTGGATAATCCATACATCGATATGAACCTCACTGACATCCCATTTTTGGATATAAATGGCACTAATATGACGGAGGAAATTGTTATGAGCATTCTTGATGAAGTAGAGTTTTCGTGCTCTAATGAAACAGATATTTATGGGTTAGAAAGCTTTGTTGAAAATCTCACGATGTTGTTGGAAGCTCAAAATTGTTGGGACACGTCGATACTAGGGGAGCATGTGTATGATAATCTGACAGGAGACTTTCAAGGTGATCTAGCCATTGGCTATGTTTCTCAATGTATGGATACAGAAGTTATGGCCGAATCATGCGTATACAAATCAACACTGAACTTAATATTTGATATGGAAATGGCCTCTGACGTCAATTATCGTCGTCTAAAGAATATCGTAAAAATGTTTGAGGAGAAACACAGAAGTTTATTTAGAGGTGTTGATGAGAATAGTCATATAAGCAATCATAGGAATCACTTGGAAAACTACGAAGAAAGTGACATTGATCCAGATGAACAATTTTGTGAAGGACCATACTTTGAAGATGCAGAAATCGAGTACCTCGCTAATCAGGGAAGTATTCGGTGCGAAAGTAGTGGTAGCGAAGTTACGTGGATAGAAACGGCAGAAGTAATTGATGTGCTGAAAAAGCTATTTGGAAGTGATTCACGTCACTGCTGGCAGCATGTATGCTCGGGAGAAGCATACATATCAATGATAACGTCTTGGCTTGAATCCTGTGCTGATATTGCATTGCCAATCGAAACACCTGAATCATCATCCAAGCAAATGATGCTCATGTGTATGGTTGACTTCGCAATGACTAAAAGTCATGAAATCTTTAGCACTTACAGGCAACATGACTTAGATCAATGTTTTCCTCCCGCTTATTATGAAATGAAGACATTTTGTCCATCAGACCTTGCACCTGTTGCCTATAACTACTGTCAACACATTTTGTATCCTCCGACTGAGAACAATCCGTCTCTCATGCCGGTTGGTAGCTACGGCAGTTCCTCCTACAGCGGTTCTTTCACTAGCTCAAGTTCTCAAAGCTGGAGTAATCCTTCTTGGTCTTCAAGCAGCTCGTCATCATCTTCAAGCAGCAGTTCAGCATCTTCAAGCAGCAGTTCAGCATCTTCAAGCAGCTCGTCATCATCTTCAAGCAGCAGTTCAGTATCTTCAAGCAGCAGTTCAGCATCTGGGAGTTGGTCGTCAAGTGCCTCTTCATCTGGATCTATCTCAACCAGTTCATCTCTTAGTGGATCATCATCATCTTCAAGCAGCTCTTTTTCTTTGCCTTCACATTCTAACTTTCACTTATGGGCTGAGAACAATAATATGATGAGTGACGAGATAATTCCGGATTTTTGTTTATTTATGTCAGAGATTACATCAGATCGGGGTTTGGAGTGCTTACTTCCTATATGTTCCTTGGCTAGTGACAATGCTGGATATAGTAATAGCTACAATCCTTATGACACGAATAATCCTATCCATTCGCATTTTCCAACGAAATCGCCATCCTTCTCGCCGTCATTGAGTCCTTCAGCGTCATCTAAAATCCCTGTGTCACCACCTCCTACCTCGTCGGTCCCGCAGCCTGTGACACCCAGTGGACAGCCGAGTTTAAGACCATCAGCCTCTCCCTCAATGCCGCCAACAGACGGCGATATTAGTGCAGCGGATAGAAGACCATACGGTAATGTTATTGCGTTCACTTTCATGGTTTTCGGAGCATTTCTTACGTGATAATGGTAAGAACTAGAAAAAATTCATTGATATGGTCGCCAACGCGAAAACGTCTGGGATACAAAGCTTTCAAAGCTAGTTGGTTTCATACTCCCCTTGTCTACAACTAGATTACTTTATATACTGACTTCGCGCTTCAATCTTCATTCAGGGAGAGATAGCTAAAATTAATCTTGTAAAAGTGAGATAACTTGAAAAGCCTATATAAAACTCTTATGTTTATCATTGTGCTTATTGATCAAACTTTCTACCACGTATATCTTCTACTCTGCGACGCATCCAAAAACCTGAATAGTTCAACATATAGCTTGATGCTGTCTTCGGGACATTATGATTTTTTTTTGCTTTCAAGCTTTTCTCCAACATTCGAAAAATTGATTAAAATCAATGCACCGAGTCTTTCATCAAATCATGTAAGCAGCAATTTGTTTACCGTAATGAAAGTCGCAGGAAAGTCATGAATCAACCGTTTCCAGTCATCAATTCAACTCTCGGATACTTTTCCTTCAACTCTTTCCAGTAAACAATAAAGCGATCTACTATGTAGTAAAGGATGTGACCTGACATTGATAAGCTTTTCGATAAAATATAAGAAACTCTCAACGTATTAACACAATCAAAGTCAACATGACTAGAACTTTCGTACCTCTGAACACGAGCAATTGATTCAACGAATATAACTTTTCCATCGCATAAGCCCAAGACTCTAAGGATCAGGACATTCAAAACAACAGGTATACATGTTCCTGGGCCGTTACATACTAGCACGGAGGGCTTTATTCTAAATGTAATAATAAAGACGTAAACAAACGACCATAATGTAGTGAAAATGGATGTGAAATAGCTCTGTCCAACTTCTCTACTTCGTGGAATGTAGTATACAAGCGAAGATTTCTTCGTGTGAGATTTATTTAGTCTCCGTTCAGATGTGCTATCAGTTCTAGCAACTATATAAATGATCGGATCGTATTTTGAATGGTCAATTTTATCAATAATCGAAAGCATTTCGCTTGTATGTCCTCCGCTTCCCAGTACGACTGCCATAGATACTGGTCTCTTTCTACTCGCTGTTATTTCTCCTTTCGCATTCTTGTCACTTCTTGCACCACAACAATTATTTCGAGACTTCTGAATCGAATCATAGACGACTCTTATTCTAACAAATAACATTATAATTGCAATAGTCGAGAGATATATTCCACTCTCCATCCATAAATAATTATCCCCATTGCTCATGATGAAATCTTTCTGCGACTGTTGCCTACGGGTGTATTTGAAGAGCTATCAAATCTATTTCCTCGATCCGATCTTGGAACTTACCACAAATAATTAGGGTACTATACCGATGAAGTCTCAATGCTATTATATATACTCTTGCCAAACAGCTCGTACATTAGTTGGTTTAGTTCCAGTTCCAGTTATCAGTGAGATCAAAATAGGTCTTTTTTCTTTTTTCCATCGTTCGACAAACATTGCACATCATACCTCGCATGGTCTAACGCTTCAAAATCTATCTTAGCCGTAAAATGATACTTCGTATTTACGACCACGCACGAAATGACGATGAGACGATGAATGATGTGAGATGATGAGTGTCAAGTCTCAAGTTACATGTATTTCATACCGGTAAGTAATATATGTAGTCAACATCAACATCAACACCACCAAACACCAAGTGACATCTTTTCTCACAGTTCTTTCGAAGATCATATATTTTTACATTATTTCAAGATGAATGTTGCATTACTACTAGCATTGGCCACATCGTGCACAGCATTTTCGAATACTCGAGAAGGCAGTTGCACGTCAGTGACAAGATGTGGAATGAAACCTTCCTTTGATCGTCGAGATGTTTTTGCCGCTTCGTTGTCTTCTGCTGCGGCATTCCTAGTACTTCCTCAACAAAGTTTGGCTGCCGGTGCTCCTCCCTCTAAGGAAGAATTGGATAGGCTGAAGAAAGGTTATGACGGAATAGTTTATTTGTTGGAGAACTTTGAGCAGGAGACTACTGTTTGCAGAACAGATGGCGGAAGAGAATGTAAACGCGATGCCGAACCGGTTCGTCGTTACATGGGTCTGCGTTCGACTACAGACCCATTGTTTCAGATTGAAAAGGTTTTTGCTAAAGCAAAATACATGGATCTCGATCCTGACAAGCTCGAAGACTATTTCCAAGCAACTGAGGACTGGAATACCGCAATGAATATGTCAAATAGTATGGCATTTATTTCACAATTTGGGTAAGTCAATATGCTAACCGAAGAGTTATTATGATACTTTCACGTAACTTACTTTATGAGATTGTCGCTTTATGTCTGTACAACGTAAGTGAATACAACCCTGGCGGAGGAAAGGATGAGGTGCTTAAGTACCTAAATGAGTCTCAAAAGCAAGTTATTCTAGCAAAGAGTGCACTCGAAAAGATCTTGGAATGTTTGGACGTTCCGAAATAGTGTTGGAAGTCGAAAAGAACTTCGACAATTATTTACCATACGTGCTGCATTTTCATTGAAGTTTAATGCTTTAAGCTCTTACGAAATAGGTAATTAGGGAAGAATGAGCAGTCCTGAGAGAATGGGACGTTGGCCTTCCCAATTTCTTGTATTTTAAACTAAATATGTATCAATTTTGCCGCAGCACAACTTTGAATGTAATTCGTTTAATATTGGAACTAACGTGGAGATTTCACAACTTAGGTCGGAACTAAGCTCGAAAAGTCAGACTTCCTAATAGCTAAGCCAGAGCTATGTTTGGACGCAAAAGGACTTAAAGTCTGATCATTATTTTCAGAAAACATTGAAGTTTGCAGTTGAAAAATAAAAACCATCTGTTGTTCCTCCGGACATGGAAGATGTATATTAGAAACAAAAAAAACTGAGCTTCGCAATTCACGCCATCAAAAATAATGAATACGTAACGCTGCTAAATTCATGCGAACCAAAGGTTGAAAAATTGAACATATCAAAAATCTTCCCTATTCACTTTATGAACAACAAAATTGAGAACTATTAACATATTGCACATCCGCCCGATTCTCCCTCGCTTAGAAGACCGTCGTCTTTTTCAATTTCTTTCAAAAGCGTATGAAATACTTCGGCAACGTTTTCATTCCGTTTCGAAGAACATTCAATATATGGAACGCCCAAAGATGCGGCTAGTTCAGAACCTTCTGCACTTGATACCTGACGTTGGTCACCGAGATCTTTCATGCTGCCTACGAGAACACGAGGTACGTCCGGAGCATCTCCAAGTGCGTTTAAGAGAGCTTCGTTAATGTTAGGAATACGTTCGAAGGATTGACGTGAAGCTACTGAATAAACAAGAACATATCCATGTACCCCAACAGACGCATTTCGAGATAGACGAGAATAGTCATCCTTTTGTAGAAAAGCAAACGTTGTCACAAACACAAAACATTTACTTGCGAGAATGCCTGCATACATTGCAACTTACCATACCAGCTGTATCCACGATATCGGTAGCAAAGTGCACCTTCCGAAACCTAATTATTTTGTGATGGGTATTCTCAATCGTCGGGTCGTACGCTTCATTAAATGTGCCGTTTACGAAAGCATTGGTGAGTGAAGACTTCCCAACAGCTGCAAAGCCGAGCAATGCCAACTTTCGGTTAACCAATTGAGGGTCTTGCCTGGGCGGCATAATCAAATATCACCCGTTCGCTAGAGCGCTTCACAAACTCTTTCTGACAATACGGTTGACAGACGTTTTTTGTTCCCGAAATCACTCAATCAACCCAGATCTGACAACCAAATCTTCTAGGTCTCCTATGAACCTCTGCCCGACCAATTACTTGCTATATCGTTTTCTATGGCCTTTTCTCGAAAGACGGACACCTGAATTGGACAGTTCGCGCTGCGATTTGTGAAGTTCAACGCACGCTTTCCTCTCTCAAGTCGGGTGACACGTCTTTGCAATAAAATTCAGTAGTCAGAAATAATCACGAAAAATGATGCACTGTGTGTAATAAGTGTTAGATGTTGGAGAAGAAGATAGGAAATCCACTGGTTATCGATGATTATCAGGTATATTGTAGAGGGACTACGCGTTCTGGTGAAACTTTATTTGAAATTAATCATCATAGCGTTTTTGTTAAAATTCATCAGAAGGTACAAAATGTAAGAGGATTGCATATATTATATATACATTAAGATGATAGTTCTTCATATTATCCTTTTTAAGTATCGACGAACATTTTCGATGCATTGCTGTCGACCAAAAAACCAGCGAAATTCGTAATGCATGTACGATACGAGTAGATTCTACGCCTGCCGCCTGCCTCCGCAACATCTACTCACACTTTGATTCCCAAGGCAACGATAGTTTACGCACCAACCGAAAGAGATAGACACAAATAGAAGCAGAAAGGTGCAGAGACAGAGAGAAATAGAGAGGGGGGGAATGGAGGAAACCGCGGACCCCCGCCTACCAAGCTCAAACTATCATCGTTATTCTGCAGACGCAAACCAACTCTCGACAAATGACGCACAATCGAATCAAAATGAGTCGGTCGATTTAGAAAGCGTTGCTTGGACAAGACCGGACAGTTCCTACGGTGCAGCATGTCCGATATGTGGTGAGTAAATTACTGTTTCGTTCACTCTAATGTGAGGATGTTGCAATTGACTTGAGTTTCAACGTATATATAATAGGATTCCTTCCAAAAAAAATACGAAAGAAGATGGAATACATCGTTCTTCTATCGTTAGCTACGTTATTTGTCGGGTTCGTAATTACTGCCTCAATAAAATTGTCTAACGATAAAAGCAAAGAGGATGGAGACAAATCTAGCTACAGTGTCCCCAAGAAATGGGATTATGATGACGACTATTACATTGATGAATATAACATGACCAACAGCACTGACGATTTTTATGATGATGTCTACGAATAAGTCACTTGTTGGCTGGCCTCAGTATCTTCAATTAGTAAGGGTATACTTAGAACTAGGAAAGCGTTTGTATTTGAGGTGAACTGATTGTATTTGTGCTGATACTTTGCTTACATTAGTTGAATGATATAATTGGTGGATACGAAGCACTTCATTACAATATTTTTTTTAATCTGTATGCTTTTATTTTGTTAACTTCTACTATTGTCCTAGGTATTTAGTTAGTGCCAATATCTTTTAAGTATCTTGCTAAGATTGCACCTTAGATCGTTTTCAATCTAGTTCATCAAAATATCTCTTCCTCAACGTTTCATATTATGTGCAATCCGTGCTTAGTTACTATAAAGAACGAACAGGTTCAGCATGTAAGGACTGGATGCCTCTGAACACCCTCATCATCTAATACATAGTTTTTGTGAGAACTTTTCTAGTCAAATTTCAAATATAAGAACATCTTCGCAGAACTAAACCACTATAAATAATTGCGCATAAGATTTCGAACTTATTGTTGTCCGATTACAATTATTATCCGACTGAAAATCAACCGCTTGTATGCGAAGCGGCGAAATATGATTCGTTAGACATTACCTCCATCAAAGAATGTAAATAAGGATAACTTGTAATTAGTCTTACTGCGAAAAATATACAGGTACATACTTTCTCTAAAAAGCGTTTACATGGTCAGTTACATGCCAAATGTTGGTAAGGTCCGATAACGACTGTGAAATGATATCAGTTTATCAATACTTTAAGATTCCTTAATATTCGTTAATAAACGTCAGGAGGGCGTGTATCCATAAAGCCAAAACCCCTATTCATGTTTGAGGACTCTACCAGGAACTGTAGCTGTGAATTCATTTGTTCCAGCCTACGAATGCGCTCGTTGGCATTTTCATTCTCACGACGAAGGCTATCAACTTCCTTAGCCGCCATGTTCTGTCTCTCTTGTTGAATGGTCACGGCCTTCTTCAAAATCTTGTTCTCGCCAACCACCTTCTCGTGGTTTACATTTGTCTGAACTAGGGTCTTTTGATATTGTACATTTTCATTCTTCAATTTTTCAATTTCAGAAGTTTGTTGTTCTATCACCCGTTTCATATCCGCAATAATATTTTGCTGCTTCTGATACCAATTGTTTTGAGTTTCTCCAAAACCGTTACTGTTCCCGAAAAAGGAACCTTTTCGCAAATGAGACGGGGTTGCAGTCGAGGGAGAAGCAAAACCTGAGCATACAACAGAAGTACGAAATTTAGTCATGAATATATATAAAAACCAATATTGACAAATACACAGACCAGCCCAAAAGCAGCCAAATTAAAACAAAACAATTCCCGATAACCAGTGTTATCAAGATTCACAAACAGAACCTCTCCAAGTTCCAATAACGTTCACTTCTTGGCACCTCTACGAACAGACGAACACTTACCCGAAGTACTACACCGCTGTCTCTTGCCTGACCTCACAGAATCGAGCATCATATCGTCCTCCGGTGAACGTGATAGCAGAGATCGTTTATTGCTCGACGCAGTAACGGCGAATGGCGAAGCGACTTCCATGGTGCTGTGTGTGTAGGTACTCAAGTTAAAGGAAATGAGAGAGGATTGATGACTTCTCGTGGAATTTGTGTGCTTCCAGAGAAAAAAGTAAGCGACTTCTCGGATTTTTTTTATGGTGTATTTCCAGAGTGAGTCCGGTGAAAACTCGCTGATGCCGGAGCTAAAGCTTTGATACGACCGTTAATTATGAGCGAAGGAAGGCTAATATTACTTCGAAGTTATTCAACATCAACACCCTTTTAAAAACTGAACTCGTTGATGAAAGAGAGACCAAGAAAGTCTTGAGATGTTCAAAAATGCGTAGTTGAGGGACCACTGATTGTGTTGTGTATTCATTCGTTACTAACATTTGTTTTCGCGTTGTATATTTTTGTGCAATTGATATTCAATTCTTTCACGTTTAAGGATTTTTGAAAGATCAAAAGAAATAACACAAATAATACAATCAACATCATCTGACGGAAAAATAAAGTTAAATTTTTTTTATGCCATCAACTCAATCTTTACTATTTTCTTTATATCGTCAAAGATTCGCACGTGTAAACTTCTCCCAGCGCAAATCTTTCCCATTTCAAGTTTGACTACACAGTTGTACTGTTCATGATTCTCAGGTTGTGCCCATGGACTACATATCTTTGCATCTCATGTTGTAATCTTCATACTTATGGTTCTAGAACCAATTCTCCATTGAAAATATAGACGACACTAGATGCGACAAGAAAGTCTAGAGAATCTTTTGCAATGTTGCATTACTTTAGAAGTTGTAAAAAATATAATGTAACTTTGTCGCTTCAACTCAAAAAATCATCAAGAGCTTCTCGATCCGACTTGGAGCTTTTCTTGCGATCATCGGCAAAGATATCGAAAACATCATCTATTGCTTTTGATGCAGACTTTTTGGAATCACCAAAAACCTCGAAATCATCCGATTTTGACGGAAGATCGGACTTCAATTGAGAAATACCTGCCTGTGTAGCGAACAAATCCTGCCCTGCGAATGGATCGCTGGGAATAGTTGCCGCCGCATTATTTGGCGTCTCAAACACATCATTATCCTGCTTAGGGGTCGCACTCGCTGAACCTTTCAAATTTTCATAAAAGAACTTCTCTGCATTTTCAAAATCTAGTGCTTTAGTTACAAGATCGTTCACTTCCAAGCATCTCATCAAAGTCCCCTCTTGCAAAGCTCCTTGAGCTGCAGCTTCGATAAGTTCCACCATTCTCGGCTGACACGCCTTTATAAACCCAAAAACTTGCAACATTGCCTCACCACTATCGTGACTTACTTTAAAGTTACTTTGTTTAAGCATTTCGTTCCCTAAATTGATGCGATCGATCAAAACATCGAGATCCTTCAATATCTTCTCGTCTGGTGACTCATCCATCTCAAGTGCAGATGGTGACATGTTTGAACTCGTTGCCATTTCTAATCTCTTGGTGGTTCAAATCTGAGTTCAGGGAGATTTGCTTTAAAATAGGAAAACGCCTTTTACACTGTCTTTGTACCAGCACCGAATAAAGATTTCACGTACACAGAGAATAAATACAACACAATGTTAAAATTCTCAATGCTGGCGTGAAACAAATTTTATGTTGTTGTGTATCGGTACTCTGTTTGTGAAATAGGGTATGATTTATTTACGAGCGCATACGACTCGTCGCAGATTTTATGATGTTTGAATGTGTGTTTGTACCAGTCGTAACATTGTACACATGATGTATTCGGAATGGGAACGAAAAATTTGCCCAATGCGAACCCCAAGCTGCTCGACCGTACAATGTAATTGTTCGTTCGTTGATATGCGTTTGACGACTTACTTTTCGATTTTTCGACTTTTCTTCACCTTTACTTTTCGTAATTTATGATTCTTTTTGTGCATAGAATTTTGTTTTCCATATCTTTGAAAGTCACAATCAATTTCTTGTCGCTACAAGGAGCTGTGAGTTTTGAGGACGAAATTCAAAAGGAACGTCTCTGAAGTTGATACACAAGACCCGATGAAATATCAGTACGAAGTGACCACACAAAATTTCACTTATACCAGAATATTTCAAACGCAAGGGTTAATTGGGTTGATCAAATGACAACAAGTAAACATTTAAAAATAGCCCTTGTCACAATAATCTTTCCAAAAATTTAATATTAAGCAAAGAAAAAATAGTTTTTCTAAAGAAGATAATTTTTCGTGGGTCGCGATGGGCTCACAACAACCAAGGACGTACCGTATTGGAATCTGGGTCGATATTCTACTTTCAGCCTAATTGGCAATTTGTTTGTGACATCAGCAAAGCCTTCATATTTTTAGTATGAATCCAAGAAGCTTAATTTTACAAGAAATGACAAATGTGAACAAATACTATTCCCAGCACAATTTTCCTCTAGCATATGCAGTCAATCCGACATTACCTAAACAAATATGGATGGGTGCGTATTTCGAATATATTAATAATTGTTTGAAAATAATAGAAGAGAGCAGGAAAACATCGAATTGAAGTGAAGGGCGTACAAAAAAGCAAGGACGTGCAGGCTTAATCATTAAATCTACTAAATCTGTGTAATTTGCGATTTGTTTGTGACATCAACCACGCCTTCATATTTCCGGCATGAACCGAAGAAGATCAAGATTACAAGAAATGACGAGTGTGAACAGGTACTATTCCCATTACAATTTTCCTTTAACCTAGTGTCAATCTGAAATTAAAGTTTTTACATACCACCAGATGTCACTATCCAAAGTTGGATGGACTTACGACGTACGATAACGGGCACTGGGTCACTGGGTGCGTATTCTGTGAATCACGTGTTACGTTTACCGCCGGTATGTTCATGTAATTACGAGTAGAGAGATAAAACATCAAGTTGAAGAAATAATAATTTAGCTCTTCAAAATTCTTATTTATACGATGATGTGAAATAGAAAAACGAAACTGCAACTTATTTGCAGATGTACGTATGAAAATGTAGAAGGTATCTTTGATCATGACGTAGGAGCATACACACCATGCTGCGCTTGGTCACGATATCCGTGTGTAATGTACAACCCAATTGCGAAAAACAGCTGCAGATTGGGCATTGGAGACCCGTACGCATTTCGAGTTAGAACACAACGTGGTTTCACACATCTTTGAAGAAAACTCAGAAACAACACCACAAAGCAAACCGCAGACAAAACACAGTGAAAGTAAGTTAAATCAAACAAACAAACAAACATAATTGATCCCCGCTTGAAATAGACGTGAACCGTCGAGGATAATGAATGGGCTTCAACTGCTCAGTCGTGGAACATCACGAATGCATACGAAGTGCGTAAGAAATGTACGTACTTCGTGAGAAACGTCGATTTCGTTTCAATTCCATACCTTCAATACACACCCAAATCCGCTCCGTAACTAAGTTGCGAGGAGTAACTTGCAAAATGTAAATTTGTAAAATACCGTCTTTCTTTTGGTCTCTCAGGGTGAGCAGATGGTTTTGTTTTTCCATTTCATGTTTCCCCTTTCCCGACGACCATGTTGAGGGTGCATCTGTTCCCTGTTCATGTTGATGGTGACCGAAATACTATACAAGAAGAAAACATGCCGGCGCGTGAAACAGTTCAACATTCGAATTTGCGCTATATATTATTTCTGAGAAAATCTATTTTACTTATGGTATTCCTCGTTTACGACACGAAGCTATGGCGACGTGTTCAAGATTGATATTTGTTTAGCCGAACCCTCTTCGCATAGACGGGCTTGCGTCCCACGTTTGGTCATTTTCCTCAACCTGCCTATCTATCCATTTCTCACTTTAACTAACTTTCTCGTTTTCGTACGACTCACAGAAAATGATGGAGAACGGTGCTAACTTCGATGTAGCAGCCTTCGAAACAGCAGCGGCAGTTGCAGCAGCGGCCGCCGTTGCTGCAGTGACGGCCTCTAGTTCGTATGACTTGGTTCAGGACGAGCAAGTTGCAGGGAGTGAAGAAATTAGAGAGGAATCGGACAATCACTTACGAAAGGTGAGCCCTCCTAATACTCCAAACTTTGGTCCTGTTTTTGGCGAAGTACATTCTGATGTAGATGAACATAAGGAGGTTGTTGCTTCGGATGATGACGAACAAGGATCATCGGATAGCAGCAAGGGCGCCCTTATCGAGGACCGTGTTGCGAAGAATCGCGAGAGAAACCGCGAACATGCCCGTCGTACCCGACTTCGAAAGAAGGAACAATTGAAACGTAACCAACAGCGCCTCAAAGACTTGGAACAAGAAAATCGAAGGCTCAAGCTGAATGTTGAGGAATGCAAGGTTGCAAGTATTTTATTGGGTATGGCATCTGCTTCAAAGGGAACGTCCAAGTGCTCGAAAGCTCAAGACGTTCTATTGTTTGAAGGATTGTACGACGGGAGCGAAAATAAAGCATACGATATTTCAAAGCTAGTTGGGAAGCGAAAGAGATTCGTATCAAATGCAGATGAGTACTCCGAGCATCCTTCGAAAGGGTCTAAGAAATCGCAGATCAATTGGAAGTCAGGAGTGATGTATAATGACAACGGCGAGCAACGTCATTTGTCTGCAAGTGAATTGGATTCGTTGAGGTATGTGTATGGATATGCATTAGTTTCTTCATGCTCTAAACTAACTTTTGAAATGTTTATTAGACGCGAACGTAATAGAATTCACGCTAAAATGACGCGAGACCGAAAGAAGATGTTTATGGCAAACATCGAACAGACAATCGTACAGTTAGAAGAAGAGAACAAGAAAATGAGGGACAGTCTTGCTGCGCACATTGCCGCTGCTGCAATATCAGAAAGTAGCATCCGGTCTTTGATTGCTGAAACAGCTTCTAATTGATCTTAGAGCTGCTTAAATATCGTTCATGGGCGCCTACAAATGATGCCCGCGATTTTAGGTTGAACTCTTTCATTCTTTCACTCGCCAATAAGAATTATGTCACTTTTAGTCGAGTAAATTTCATGTTATCTAATGCTTTTCAAAGTTGGCGAGCAATCTTTTCAGTAATTAGGGCAACAAAATAATTGGACATTTCGAAAGTAGCACGTTGCGTTGTTATTGTACGGATTGAATATGATGGTTTGAAAGCTTAGTGAAGGATGTGACATTATATGTCATCGAATCTGGGAGAGACAATAGGGAATTCAGTTTAAGTTAAAATAATATCTCTCTTTGGTATCGTAGTATGGATGTGTCCTAGTAATTTTTTTTGAGATAAAAGCAATTCTAATCTTAATTATGTACAATTGCGATGTATTTTTCAATCATCATTGCTTATCCTCTTTGACATGTGGGCTCTATTTCATGAAGCGAGGTCGTCTATAATTGTCTATCTCGTAAAGTCTCATTCAGACGTGAATTGTAATCAACGAAAATGAAAAATATGCAATTTAAACCAGAATTTGACTCAAGCAAAAGCATTTTCGGTCTTATAATTCAATCAGATGCTTTTGCGTTGCTTCAAATGAATTTGTCAACAATATTAGGGCACGTGAAGTAGGCGTAGAAATGCTAGGGGTCACTTCGTCGCTTCTCAGAATATGGGGACTCTTGATTCAAACGTAGGGAAAGTGATGATGTATAATCTTTCTTTCAATAATTGAAAAAGTGTTACTACACTTATTCTGAACCGGTGACAAATGAAATCATCGACAATACTGTCATCTAACTACGATCAAATGCTATGGACTACGATTCTGTTGGTTAAAGACCGCACAGCATAAAACGGTGCCACCAACTTAGCTGACTACTACACAAACATCATTGTACCAATATCATCAAACCGTAGGACCAACTGCTTCCTCAATTCACAACAATCCATTGTAATAAAATTTTTGGTACGCACGATGTGTTTCTTGAGGATCATACGGGTAAAGTCATAGTAGTTTTTATTGCCGATATTTTTCAAAAGAAATATATTCCGCCTTCTTAATGATACGCAGAATCCAAGGTAATCATCTATGTATGTCAAGCAACGCCTCGTCGTATTTGTTGTATCGAAAGTAAGATCTCTATAAAATTCATGGGGGGGGGGGGATTTTTTTTTTTGGAAAGAGAAAAACATTACAATATATACGGCTACTAACGAAGGGCATTTATTGCCCC
>Ga0115008_10001712_pt1 | contig 17968 bp, 14 predicted proteins | sample FraStrMetagenome_FD_87164 | JGI IMG/M metagenome (GOLD analysis project Ga0115008, IMG submission 87164) | Marine eukaryotic phytoplankton communities from Arctic Ocean - Fram Strait ARC3M Metagenome | ecosystem: Environmental > Aquatic > Marine > Oceanic | place: Fram Strait | collected...
CATCTTAGTGAAATGACCATTGACGTTCGGGGGTCATCTGCTGACATTTTGTGTGAAAAATCTATGAATTTGAACTTTTTCAAAGTGTGATACCTGAGCTAGTAAATTTGCCACTATAAACGTACAGGTATCACATTTTGAAAAATTTTATATAGTTGATAAGCGCGTAATTTTTGAAGTGGTCATTTTCTGACAAAATAAACATGTGCATCGCTCTTCAACTATCACATATTGAAAATTTTTGGCCTTCAGGTATCACATATTGAAAATATTTTTTTTCGAGTATCACATATTGAAAATTTTTTTTCCTTCAACTATCACATTTCCAAAGATACGTCTTCAGGTATCACATATTGAAATTTTTTTCCTTCAACTATCAAAATGTTCCTGTTTTTTTTGTGAGAAAAAGGAATTTGTGCGAATATTGCCGTAAGGCCTACATAGGTCTAAAGGAACTGGCTTCTACTACGTCAGCGTTCAAACCAAAATTGACGAGGTTTCGAACGAAGTGGTGCCAGGTCCCGGCGTCGGGCATCATGGCCTGAACAATAGTTTCAAGGTTACTTCGAAGTTCGAAGTATAATATTTTTAAAATATTACGTATCGGCTTGAAGGTTAGTCAAATATCTCTTGACAGAACTGATAGTGCAATAAACCATAGGCTGCATAAAAAAAAATAATGAAGCAATTTATTACTTTCCTTGCTTCTATCGCTTTCCTCACTTCATGCTTGGTGATTACTCCTGCACATTCGTTAAATGTCGGGAAACGAAGAATCTTATGCTCGAAGCCACTTGGAGGTAAGGAAACTGATGCCTTGATGAACTCGAAGCCAACACTCCCTGCCATTCTTGGATATGTCGGTGTACAGGCATTGCTCCCAACTTTAGCGAAATGTCCAGATTCAGAGATGTGGCAGCGATCAGGGTATTTAGGGTCTAGTGGTGCAAGTTTTTGCCCACCAGAATATTGGAATCTTGGACTGTCCCTTCCAGGTATCATCATCATTTTGGCTGCTGTTGCGTTGAATGTTTACGCAAACTTCAATCGGCTGGTAGTTACCGATAAAGCCTTAGGTGTTATTACAACCGATGCTGATGTCAGTTCTGCAGAGTTAATTGATTTTAACAAAATTGAAAAATGGTCTATGACTCCTGTGGGATTGCTAGTGCAGGAGGCGTCCCCTGGTGGATCGAAACTATATCCAGCTTTTTGGGATAATAAAAGTGTTCAAGTACTTTTGGAAGACAGGATGGGTACAAGAGAATGAGACAAGTATGTCGCAAAGTTTGCTCGAGCTAAGATACCTGGTATAATCGAGAGCAATTTATATCGTGACGATCGGGTTCTACGGGGAATAAAATGGAGATATTTTACCGTAGGAGAATCTTGCGGTGTAAGATGTTTGTCAGAAGACGTCTAAAAAATAATATATTCTGTAGATTGAAAGCACACCAAATTTTAACCACTCGTTAAATTGAGAAACTTGATTTCTAACTCTCGAACTGAACTCGTAGAGCACATATGATTGTAAGCCATGAATTCTTCATTTAGTACGAGTACCGGTATGCTACCAATACATTCTGAAAACCCCTTTATTAGGGCACCAAATCGAACTCTTTGCTTATTTGTGTCACGGTTAGAAAAATTCCATATTCGAACAAATCTTAGATGTTTCAAAGACATGAAAGTTGGGTTTTTCTGGGAGGATCTGGAGTTGTAGAGAATTTCCCCAAACAATGAAATGGAGGTGGTCATCATTTTTGCTACCAATATTCTGAAGACATCTTTAAATCGACACAAATTAGATCTCATTGCTTATTTGGATCGCGGTTTTGGAAATTCCGCCTTCGAATTAGACTTATTCCTGAAAAGACATACAACTCAAAACTTGAGTCTTTCTGGAGGATCTCTAGAGATGTGGTGGTGGTGGTGAATTGTAGTAGGTTATCACCCGCTGATATTTTGAAGTGGTGAAAGTGCGTGCTGCAATTTTGTAGCGCGTGCTGATATTATTTTGGTCGTTCGTGTGGGTAAAATCGCATACTATGTCCTTTTCATCGAATTTAAAAACATTTAGCCGATAATTTGTCATTATCCGAAGGTATGATTGGCTGAATCTTACTTTCCATCCGACTTTCGATCATTGGAAATAATTATGACTATGACTATGACCTATGACCATCTAAAAAGTCACTTTGCACCACAAACATAAAAACCAAAGCGGATCCTCGCACACAAACGCTGACCAAAAAGGAAAACCTCACAAGGAATATTCTTAACTTTTTTTTGGCAAAAACAGCAAACAGCAAACACAAACATACACGAACGCGAAGCAAAGCAAAGCGATATCCATTCCATCCTATATCCAAACATATATTATACACACAATCGAGAGCATCATGACGAACGATCACGCTACTAGCTCCTCCTGTACAGATCCACACACCACCATTCCATCGATCACGATCACGACGAACTCGCCCTTGGTGGAGGCAGCAACAATGCCCAATCACAACGAACACACGGTCCACTTTCGTGTCGAGGGTATGATGTGCCAACGGAACTGCGGGATGACTGTACAAAATGCTCTGCTTAAGGCTGTGCCGGAGTATGTGACGCATGCCGAGGCGTCCTTTGCAAGTTCGAGTGCGAAAGTGGTCGTTTCGATACCCTGCTCTGCTGCTGATGATGATGTGTTTGGTGATGTTGTGGAAGAGCTCGTGGATGCAGTGGAATGTGTTGGGTTTGATTGTGAGGTTATTTCGGAGTTGGAGGCTTTGGATCTTGAGAAGCAAATGAAGGCGAATGAAGAGAAAGGGGCGGTTATATCAGCTGCTGGAAAAGAACAGGAGGAAGGTTTAGTGAGTTATGGTAAAAGCAACACATTTAGTATCCTTCTGAGCGTATCTGGCATGAGCTGTGCTGTGTGTACTGGGAGAGTGGAAAGCATATTGTTATCGGATGAAATTGCTCCCGCAGCAGTAGTTGAGGCAAATGTGATACTGGCGATGCAACGGGCTAAAGTTACGTTCGATAAACGAATTTTAGATATTCAGTCTGTTTTGTCGTCGGCTCATGGCACTATTGGAAGTTTCGACGAACAGGAGGACGAAATTGATCATTTCATCCTCAAAGCAGAGGAAGGAAAAAATACATATGATAGGAAAACTGATTGCAATAAAGATTTGAGTGGGGTTGATATGGAACGATTGGGAGAATTATGTGCCAACTTAATAACGAATGCAGGGTATGAATGCCATGTTTTGAACATTGTTGATCACGATAATGTTAATGGGTCCTCTTTTACCCATAATGGAGGTCTCAGTTTGCAAGAGAATGCCGACCGGTTGGAAGCTGGGCGAATTGCAGAATTATCAAGTTGGAAAACATTGTTTCTTGTAGCTCTTATATTTACAGCTCCAATCGTTTTTGTAAACATGTATGCCTCGCATCATACTTCGTCTGAATTTTATTTCTGCGGTTTAAAGATTAGTGCCGATTTAGTCATGATGGTGCTAGCAACACCAGTTCAATTTGGTGTTGGAAGAAGATTTTATATTGCCGCATACAAGGGTATGCAGGGAGGTGTGATTGGAATGGACTTTTTGGTTGTTATGGGCACTACAGCCGCTTATGTTTATTCTGTCATTATTTTTTCTCTTGAAACAGTCTGTGGAACCAGCTGCACTGAAGGAAGATCGCCAACGTTTGAAACTGGTGCAATGTTGTTGACCTTTGTTACATTCGGAAAATTTCTGGAGTCTTATGCAAGAGGTAAAACCGCGTCTGCTTTGCAAACTTTGATGCACCTTCAACCTTCTGCTGCTCTACGAGTGACGGACGAAGATAATTATAAGTATAAGAATGGGCAAAAAAGTTTAACATCTTTGTCAACAAATGAGGTGCCGCTTGGAAGTATTAAGTTGGACGATCTATTGCTGGTCCATCCGGGCAGTCGAGTACCGACTGATGGAATTCTTGTGGGTCATGAAAGTAATGGCAGATTTAGTTACGTGGACGAATCGGCGCTAAGTGGAGAGCCATTTCCAGTTGCAAAAGGTGTAGGCGATCCAGTTTATGGTAGTTGTGTGAACCAACTTAGTGTCATACTCGTAAAAGTAACGGCAACTGGTGGCGATACATTTCTTGCAAGAATTGTGAAACTTATTGAGGATGCACAAGCAAGTAAGGCGCCGATTCAGGCGATTGCTGACAGGGTAGCTAGTAAATTTGCACCCGTAGTGATGATGCTTTCTGCGATAACGTTCGTTGGATGGATGATCTTTAATCCAACCAAAGACAAATCATCGGCATTTTATTCGGCGCTCATGTCAGCAATAAGCGTCATTGTCATTGCTTGCCCATGCGCATTAGGTCTAGCTACTCCTACAGCGGTCATGGTAGGCACGGGTGTCGGAGCAAGTAATGGATTGCTAATTAAAGGTGGTGCTGTTCTAGAAAAAGCATCTACTGTAAAAACAGTGATTTTTGATAAAACGGGAACATTGACAACAGGACGCGCTGTTCTCGGTGATCACCATTTCGTTTTGGCAAATGATTACCGTAGCCTTCTACAGAACTGTCCATCCAACGTAACCGAGAAAAATGTAACTCTATGGCTTGCATCTTGCGCAGAATCGTGTTCAGAACACCCTCTTGGAAAAGCTATTTTTAATGCGGCAAGAAGTGAATTAGGAGGTGATCCAATTGGAAGTAACCAAGGTGTGAAGACATCGTCGTTTAAAGTTGAGCCTGGTTGTGGTGTGGAATGTGTAATTGGACGTGATGGTGTATGGGAGTCGCAGCGTATAATTCGTGTAGGGACAAAATCGTGGGCATTTGACGAAAATACAAGGTAAGCAACTTGTGAATATATGAGACAGAGACACAGAGAGAGCTTTGCATTTATGCATTTACTAATATATTTTTATTTACTATCTTTTAGAGGAGATAAAGCGTGCAACTTGGCTTCTGAGATGAGAATGACTGGACAGATCGTTGTATATGTCAGTGTAGCATGTGTAGAGACGTCTCATCAACGTCAGATTGTCGGCGTGCTTGGTGTAGTTGATCCAATAAAAGATGAAGCAAGGCAGGCTGTTAATGCTCTTAAAGACATGGGTTTAGAAGTTTGGATGTGTACCGGGGATCATGACGTCACAGCTAATGCTGTTGCTAGGCAGGTTGGAATTGAATCTGACAATATATGTGCGAATGTAAAGCCCAGTGGTAAAGCTGATTTAGTAACTCGATTACAAAAACGAAAAGAATTTTTTGGAGGAGTTGCTGTTGTTGGTGATGGAATCAACGATGCCATTGCACTTGCGAGAGCAGATGTAGGTTTAGCAATTGGTGCAGGAACAGAGGTTGCCGTCGAAGCTGCGGATATTGTACTCGTAAGAAGTTCACTTAAAGATGTTGTCATAGCTTTTGACCTCGCAAAGGTTGTTTTTAGGCGGATACAATGGAATTTTGTTTGGGCACTGGCGTATAATCTGTGTGCACTGCCTGTCGCAATGGGGATTTTGTATCCCTTCACATCATGGAAATTACCTCCAGCTTTCGCGGGTTTGATGATGGCATTTAGTAGCGTAAGTGTCGTGGGGAGCAGTTTATTACTGAATTTCTATGATAAACCGAAAGCGTTGAAGAGAGAAAAAGAGCAAATATCCTTCTTTACTGATATTCAGTCTACCGTATATAGCTTTTGGAATTATGAACCTGTTAAACAAATTCTTGTTCCATATGATGAAGTGTCAATTGTTTAAAATATTGTAAAATTAAAAATTAATGATATTCTATCTGAATTTATACTGTCACTCAAAATATTGCGCTTACTTCATTGATTGCTAGAGTTCTACGATTAACCGAAATCGTTCAAGAGAGAAAAGAGCAAGTATCATTCTTTAAAAATATTCGGTCTGCCAAATATAGCTTTTAGAATTATGAACCTATTGAACAAAATTTTGTTCCATGCGATGAAGTGTCACTAGTTTAAAACATATCAAAATTAATCATATTCTATCTTAATTTATAACGTTACACAAAAAATTATGGCGCTTCTTCGTTCGCTTGCTTCATCAATATTCATCAATTTATCTGAATTCAATCATTTGTCGATGTCACAACAATATTGGATTGATCCTAAGGTAACGACCATATTGTAGAGATTCAAATCACTTGTCATGTACGTACACTTCTATTGCTGAACTCGAGGCTAGATGAACATGAAAAGTTCACGGTTGTCTAAACATCTTTAATTTCAAAACTATTCTGAACAAAAACCTGAAAATTGAAGCAAAAGGCCAGCTTCCCTAACACTTTCATCTTTATCAAATACATCATCATCATTGTTTATTCGTATTTTCTTGTATTTCATTTCGTCGTTAATGCAGGTTGCGCGATTTGACGATGATAACCTATTCAGCGCGTCTACAACATCCTTATCATCAACGGCCAGTGATGTCTTGGAAGGCGGCGAACGCTCTTTTCCAACATTTGAAGCTAGAAAGCCCCTATTTCGTCTTAAATCCTCGGAGGTATCAGTAGAAAACCTTTTTCTAACTCCACTTCTTTCTTTTGCATCAGAAGGGTTTATGACTTCGATATCGTTCTGGTGGTTGTGCAATTTGTCAAACGTCCCCTTGAAGAGGACGCGTTTTAGTGTAGTGTTCCATCTATTTTTTATGGCATTATCGGTACGTCCTGGTAACATCTTTGCAATCACCGACCAACGATTCCCAAGTTTTTTGTGAGCCTCAATGATTTGTAAGTCTTCATCTTCTGACCAGCTAGTTTTCTTAATATCTGGGCTCAGATGATTAAACCATCGTTCGCGGCATTGTTTATTAGATCTTCCAGGAAGGTTCTCTGCGATGGTATTCCATCTCCTGTAACATCTTCCATACTGTCCAACTAGATTTTTTAACGCGTGATCCTCTTCAGGTGTCCAAGTTCCGTGGTAAGACGAAGATTCTATTCCAGTCTTTTCTTTCGTCTTCGCTTTAGAAACAATATTAGTATTGACACTTTTACGAAGCAGAGCATTATCCGCCAATGGCTCTTTATCAAGTGTGAAAATAACGTCCTCGTTGCTTTTTCTGACCCGTTTCGGCGAAGAGAGACTGTTGAGGGCATCCACTGCATCGAGGGTTTCACTTGCTAACTCATTTTTCATTATTGGGTTTTTGGAAGAAATATCTTTAGCATCGTCAGATTTTTTTGCAATTTGTTTCTTAGGACTTGACGTCTTTTCAATCCTTACAATGGAATTGGACTTTTTCACAACTAGTTTGTTTGCCTTCTTAGAGGGATCAGAAACATCACTGCCTTTCTCGGAACTGTGTAAGTCTTTGAATTTTCCATTTTGTAAGATTCGCTTCAACGTACTATTCCATCGATTCTTAATTGCATTATCAGTTCTCCCTGGCAACATCTTCGACATTGCCGCCCAACGATTACCCATCTTCTCATGAGCCTCAATAATCACCTTATCCTCATCTTCTGACCACTCACTCTTTTTAATATCAGGGCTGAGGTGATTAAACCAGCGCTCTCGACACTGTTTTCCTAGTCGTCCGGGAAGATGTTGTGCTATGAAACTCCAACGTTTGCAACCATACTGTGCTACAAGCTTTCGCACCATTTCATCTTCTTCGGGAGCCCATGAGCCTTTTATAAGGCCAGGCTTGAGCACCTTTTGCCAACGGTGCAGGCACTGAACATCACTACGATTGGGAAGGTCCATAGAAATTAACTTCCAATTCCTCGCATGATGTTTCTTGACAGCCGCTCGTAATGCTGCATCTTCTTCTGAGGTCCACTTTCCTCGAGCCTTTGGTGAAGATTCCTTCGCAGGATTTTCTGAATCAGAATTCTCTTCAAAAACGGGATTCGAAAATTCGCCAATTTGCTGTTCTGGTGTTACTGCAGTACGCTTCTTGTTCGTGGTAAATGGTGTCGGGGTAGTCGCTTCGTTTCCTTTAAAATTATGTTTTTGTTTGCTTAACGAAGGAGAAGACTTGCAATCGCTACCAACAAAATTAGTGCTATTTCCCGAAATTGTACGACCATGATACCCCTGCGGCATTGGAGAAGAGTAGATGTCTACGGGTTGCCTTGGCATACTACTAATAACTGCAGTATATGGCATCATATGCGCAGCACCTACATGGGACAACGGAGGAGGCATCATCATTGCGGGATGAAAATGGTGGGCATGAGGATGAAATGGTGCAATTATTGGTGGCATGACTCCCCGATTTCCTAATGGCGTTGGCGGATTACTACTTTTTGTAACATTTTTCCTGTCGGGGGTACTGATTAGCATTTTCTTGCTATTTTGATCTGTGGTAGTGGCCGTTGTTGAACTGCTTGATAAAGAAGCCGCCGAAGACGATTTCTTTATTGGATCACTGGACGTAATCATCATTTGAGCAATATAAGATGGCATACTACTCTTGCAATTTTAAGCAAACCTTTCCAATTAAGGGCAACAAGATCGTTCCGTTGAGATCAGATCAAATAGTACTTGAAAGACGTTAACGCTGATGCAGGCGACGGGCCGAAGTCGAGTATTTTCAACTACTCTACGATACCTGCAAAGAATTAAAACGAAGAAATACAATGAGCAACAACAAGCAAAGATTAAGGTTGAATATGCAACAAAAATAGCCCATGTTGTTTAGAATTCATAATACAATGGAAGATGTAACAGCAGCATCGATCGTTTTCATCAGCTCAACCCAAACCAACGTTTCTCTCTCTCTCTCTCTCTCTCTTTGTGTGTCTCTCTCTCTCTAGAGAAAGCATAGAGAAAGCAAAGGGACCTGTCCATTTTCACCATCTTTACTGCAACGGACCAATAAATCACACGCACTGCACAAACAACCACCCATACTCTTTTCTCTAGAGAGATGCACTTCAAACTCCTTCTCACGGAATCGAAGATTGACACAACGTCGCCAAAACTACTTCCAAAAACAAAATCTCTAACACTCGCACTCACGTGAATCGACTGACCACCAACCCTTATTCCAACAGAAGCAAGCAGTGGATATTTGTAACAAATGTATGTGAATGTATGAATATCTCTGACACGAGAAGCGACTTAAGATGTGTTACTATAAAAAGTAGATTCGCAGAAGCGACGTGGGTGTTGGTTGAAGCCAAGTAGTAATTACACGCCGAGTGTAGAGTAAATCAAATGGGCCAGTGAGGCGTTGCGCGAATGGTCCTCGCCAACGATTAGATATTTACATGTGCATTGCGCTAAATCGTTCCGCGAGGAATAAGAAAAATTCAATCCAGCTATTCGACATTAGTTTGGACATTATATGCGAATTTTGGTACGCTTTGAGTGCGAACTATGTAAGTGTATCGATTGTCTACGTTATGCGATGGGAGCCGGCTACGGCTAAAAATTACTTCGAAGTAATAATTTTCCACACCTTCATCAGTTTAAATACATGTGTGTGTACACGATGCACCGTAGTGAGTACACACATGTAAACATGTACTTTAAACTCATTTCTCACACTTCTCCGTGACATTTCTCTCGAGAACTTGATTAGTTTATACTTCGGGAAGTAGTTTTTTATTTCAACGGTATTTCATGGATCGACGCAGTACCGGTGTACATTGTATAGTATCATGTCGATGAAACAACAAAAGCTTCAGTCTTTCTTCTCGGTACAGAAAAGGAAGAGTGGCAGTGATGAGAGCGATGATGTATCAAAGGAGAACTTTCCCAGTAATCAGATAAGGGTTGTCCATAAACGAACTAAGCTTCAAGCAGTTGCTATCGAAAACATTACATCTGTTGTCGGTACCGACGATGGGTATACCAATGTCAGTTCGGAGCTTCAGGATGGTCATGACGAAAATGTTTATCGATGTCAGGCTGGTTTGATGGTGGTAGGTCTTCATCCTCAAGGTTCTCAGGAGAAATCAAGTGTTTTAGAGGAGGATCCCATTCCAGACGACGACGCAAAATGTGACACTGAAAGTTGCCTATTAAGCCGTTATAAATATCATGTAAAGAATAAAAATATATCAAGCTTCCTCAAAAGTCGTTCGATTGGCATATCGGGAATTTCCAAGCAAGGTTTTGTCGATGGAGCTATAAAATTTGCCCACAAGAGCCGACTTGGGATATGCAAAAGCGTGTCACTTTCGTCGTTACAACACGCTCGTGTTGACAGTCAAGATTTTCATGCGCCAATCACTTGTCTTAACTTTGATTCGGGTGGTATATTGTTAGCATGTGCGAATGATCGAGGTACAATTTCAGTATACGACTTTGATCAGGTGAATCACCGAGACTTGGTGTATTGGAATAATCGTAGAAAATCTGTCAAGACAGGTAATGGCACGGAGGGCCAGGCCAAACATAACATCGACTCTCATTCTCGGATATCTTCCAGTAGTCCAAGCGATGATATTCGAGTCCCCGCACGCAACAGAAAGGATCATCCAAAAGTTAATGTTGGCCCGATTATTCGATTTCGAGTCCAATCAGAAAATTGTTGTTTGAGGCCAAGCCTGATCAAGTGGAATCCATTGAATGAAGATCAACTTGCTATTTCATTTGCAAATCATGAAGTTGTCAGGTTGTACGATATTGGGCAATTGGCGTCGTCCACTGCCTCAAGGCCTTCCTATATAAGGATTGGAAAGTCTTTAGATCGAGGGTCCGTAGGCGTATCCCACTTTCTATTTGTTGTCATGGCAGTGAAACGAAATAATACATTGAATCGAGCGACTAGAATGATTGTTGGGTATACAAATGGAACAATAAGATTGTGGTCTTATTCTACGTCAATTGCGTCTGAATATCGGAAACCCTCACATATGATCTGGGCATTCGATGCGCTGAAGTCTTCAGGAACCGAGTCGATTGCAGACATATGTCTTCTTGGTGGAGATGATCGTCGTACAAAGCTTGAAAATAAAGTGCTATTACGTAATCCCTGTGCTGGATTATTGTTCGTGTGTGGTAAAAAAGGTTCCATGTTGTTGGTTGATTTTCACAAGTGTACAAAAAAAGCCTTCTCTAGTAGCTTGACGCCAAGCCCTGTCAGGAATTGGTCTTTATCAAAAATGCAATTGAAGATATGTGGGCGACCAGTTCGCCTTCGAGAGGTAATGATGTCCGGTATCCAGCAAGTCTCCATATGGTCCAAATCTACCCCACCACGAAAATATCAAAATGTTCAAAATTGCTCAAGAGATAAAATTATTCAAAAGCTTCTCGAGGAGAATTTTTTTTTGATCCAAACAGTTTGCGGGTGTGTCATGACAATGGAAACAATTTCTCGAAATAGAAAAAGTAAAATGACTGGTAGTACAAAGTTGGTGGCCCAATCTACTCTTTATTTTCTCCACAAATTGGATCAATCGCAGCAGTCGTACAAACGGTTGCTTTGTCGTATGAAAGATAGTGGAGTATTCTGTCTAGCTGCAAGGTCGCCGCTGATGGCTAATACTGAGCCAAGGAATGAGGAAAAACTTAATGGTGATAGGCATGACCCCGATGAAACATATTCTAGAGGTCCAAATCAATTATCGATCATTGAGATGATGCCAGCAACTAAACAAATTGCACCTCCGCAAACTTCTGTTATCCTCAAAGGAGATCCCTCGGCTCTTGCTATACATCCCATCCATGACTGGGTCATCACGGGTTATACAAACGGGAATTTGGAAATTCTTAGTTTAAGAAGAGGTTCAAGTCGTAGAAAGAAAATTTGCGACAAATGAAGTGAAATTAACGTTATGAATGAAAAACGGTCACGCTCTCCTGACGAGAAATGCCCAAACAAGGAAATAGAATCAGAAAGCAAATCACAAATGTGAATCATTCACCTGTTCTTAACCACCAATGTGGGTGTCACATAAATATTTTCACCGCTTTGATTGGACTTGTCAATGGAGACATGAAACACTTTCGTGTCATCTTCTTATATTCTTTTTGCCTACCGTCGAACAAACTTTTTAAAATAAGGAAGTAAGAGGCCCTCATGAATAATGTATTAGGAACTTGTCACTCTGATTTCCTTAAACCAGCGACGCAAGTGTTACGAATATCCTTCCACGGCTACGATTTGACCCCTCTATGTGAAGATGAAATGCTTTCGTGTCATCTTTGGGCTTCATTTCGCGTTTCTTCAGTGAAACTTGTTTGGCTAAGAGTTCGCTGACAGAAACTTCCATTGTCTAATAAAATAATGTATTAGGTGATGTCATGTTCAACAATGTACCAAGCAATGATGTACTTACACCAATCAGATCGTGTTCAAGATCAGTTTCCCAATCATAAACTTTAATAAGCATCGGCTGATTTACGTCTCCCCCACATAGTTCTAATAGATTCAAATTTGTCTGCTCCCAAACGGGACTAAGATTATTCCTGACTACATTACTCTTGTAGACAAGCTTGCGACTATCATTCAAGCTGTATATTTCATAGAAAGGGTCAGACTTTGTAAAAACACCTTCTTCAACATTGGTGAGCTTATATCCTATCAATTTCAATTGAAAATAAGTCTCCATGCTCATAATTTTATTTGGTGGAGCACTTTCCACGTTAGGGAGCTCCCTTTGATTGTCAACATCGCCTTCACCATTTTGATGAACAATCTCAATACATTCATCATCATCCTTTTTAATTTCATTATCACCGCATTCTCCATCCTCTTTTCTTCCCATAATTGGCATTTCAGTCGAAATCCCACCCTTAATTTGAACTAACCAAATCACATGAGAAGAGCTCACTAATAGAATGTATTAAGATAAGACTACAGCTTACCGTCTCGCTTTCCGAAGCCAATTTTATTCTGAAAATCTTCCGAAACATTGTTTCCTCCGGTAAAAGATCCTCCTACCTTCACGTCCAGGACAACGAGCTTCCCCAATCCTTTCGATTTTCCTCGATCATTACGTAAGTAGAGACCATCACTGTTCTGCGCCTCAACAAATTCCCGAACAGTCACCTCGGTAAACTTTGATATATCACAATGAGAAAAACGAGATTTAATTTCATAAATGAGTAGTAATCCTTACCCCTATAAAAACATGATTCCCGTCGCGTTCATGATCAAATACTTTAATTCTCAGAATTGTATCATATATGTTATGAATTGAATCCAATGGGAATGAATTAGCTGTCCAATGGGGGTTCAGATTATTCCTGAATACTTTACTGGTGTAGACAAGCATTTCCTTATCAGTTCCTGGGTGTAACTCGATTGTGTAAAAGGGATCTGACTTTCGGAATACTCCTTCCACATTTTTGAGCTTTTCGCCAATAATGTGAAACTTAAATAAGTTTATATCACTGTCATTCTCCTGATATACCGTAAGACCATCTTCGATATTTTCTTCATTGAACACAGAGGAAATAGCGATATATTCAGGTACAAGAGTCCCAACATTTCCCCCATTTTTTTCAATTGGGCATAAAGTACATTTGACTAAGTCTTGCAAGGTTGTAGACACCGCTCCAATAAATTGTTGTTCACTTTGGGAACGAATATATATCTCAATCTTCAAATAAACGGTATGGTTAGATGACAACTGTTTTACATCCATCGTTCCTCTTTTCCAATGCACATCTTTGCATGACACAGTCTCTGATAAGTACAGCAATTTGTTTTTAATTGCTTCGTCTTCATGAAGTATTTGAAAGAAGCAATTTCCTTCCAAAGGGGTGTCGCCAAGTAGAAACAAGTCTTTACACGAGAACTCGAATGTAAATTTGGATATAACGGCTCCCCCAAAGAGTTTACGAAATAAATTCGGCCCAGCGTCAACCTTTGTCTCGACCGGTATCATTAAGCCTTCCAAAGTATTGCCCAGAATTCGCCTTTTCGTAACGGAGTCCAAAATAAAAGGTTTAAACGGCTTCGCTTCCGATTCTATTGATATTGGGAAGTGATCTACTCGGCAAGCTCGAAAACTGGATACAGTTTTGACAAACTTTCCATATCTTATCTGAAACATAGCCTTCATCTTTTTAGCTGATTCTTTCAACGTTCGAGCGTCCGCAACTTTGTGTTCATTTGATTTGACATTAGCCTCGTCTACTTCCTTCTTCTTCATATTTTCCTTCATTTTATCAAATAATCCCATTTGAGGTCCTAGAAAACCCCAAACAACCATTCGACACGTCCAGGTCCAAACATATGGGAAAATAGGAGATATGACAGCAAGAAGCAAAGAAAACGTAAATCCAGCGAGGCATATTAGTAAACATGCGTGTGGGAAATCCCATCTCAAAAATTGCTTCGAAAAACGTGTGAAAGTAACAACATCACAGAGTATCATCTGAAGAGGGAATAGAAATGCTAACAAACCACCTTTTTTTTTCGTTGTATCAATTTCGTCCACCTGTAACAATGTTGCCTCAGTCACATGTCCCTGGAACTCTGCCATTTGTTTTATCCAATCAAGGAACTGTTGGACTTTTCTTTCCCGCTCTTCTTTTTCTTTTTTAAGCTCCATATCTATTTTTCGCTTCTCGGTTTCGGACGTAGGAGCCAGGCTAAAGTTGGACTTTACATTAAATAATGGCAAAAGTATAGATTTAAAGGACTGAGGTTGTTGCCACGGTGATGGATGCTTTGAAGCTTCATATTTTTGTGCCAAAAGAGTCCATGGAATCAGGAAAAGTAGAAATGATGGTCTTTAAAAGTGATTCGAAATTATATGAATCCATTGAAGATTCCACAAATACACATTATTCTAAAAAACTTACATGAGACAAGGATTCTCCGCCAAACATATACCCCATAAAAACAGAAGAATTGAATTATACGGAAAAGGCACTTTTATTTTGACACCTTCTGTCTCCTTCCTTTCATTCAGAAGAGGTTTCGACTCGTTCACATCAACCTTATCGCAGTTTTCACAACGATCCCAAACTGGGATAATAACATCAATATGGCCGCGCCAAAATATAATATTCATGCATCCATGTAACATATATACGATGAGATGCAAAAGAAAATCTTGCAATTCGTCTTTACATGCAAACAATATACTTCTTTTGACGGTCTGCGTTGGAGACAATCCAATTCCATAACACGTTTTATCAAGAACATCATTTATTCCTTCGCGCGACGTGTTTACAAATGTAGAGGGCATCAGCTGAAGAGTGGACAGAAGTGATTTAGACTCTCTCTCGATGCGCATTCTCAGCCTCACACGTCCGTTGCCTTTTTCAGGTTCATTGCCCGGAAAAGACATCGACTTTTTTAATTCGTAGGTCATTGTATATTCAGTACTGCTCACAAATTTTGATGGCTTGATTATGATATGTCCAATGAAGTCATCGAACTCTGTGGCATCTCTGTCAAACACACCTACAAATAACGCTGAGTTGAAATTATTGACACGAAAAGCAAAGGCCCTCTTGGACCAAGGCATCCAATTCGGGTTCAAGCATCCTGGTACAACGTCTGTTTGCACCCAAACATCTTCGTAACAACAAACGATGTAGGCGTCAGTTTTGCCAAGTGTGTATGCGTCTAGATTTGGTAACTTGTCACAGCCTAGCACTTCTAGAAAAATGATACCTGCAGAGCCCGTTCCGGCATCCTCCCATGCATACGACGGCTTCAACGATTCACTGTAAATCTCATCAGATGTTAAGTACTTGTGAATATTTAGCCTTTGGGGTGGGCTCGGGTAGACCTCGTGCGTTATCACCCCATCTTTACGTTCAAGATCAGTAACAGAAAATTGCTTTTGCTGCTTTCTTCGTGTATTAATCGCATCATTGTAACTTATGCGTTGCTTCTCTGATTTAAATTTAGAAACCTTAGTCTTTTTCTCGGAATGGATAGTCAGCTGCTTTTTCTTATCGAGCTTGAGCGCCTTGAGAAACCTATCACCATAGCTCGTGAATGCTTTACGATTATTCTTCGATATTATGTCCATAAACTCTTTATCCTCATCCGTAGCAACGCGAAAGCGCATCGCTAACGTGGTGTATGCCATTACTCCCAATACTTTTGATTTTTCCTCCACACTATCATCAATCTTTGCAAGTCCACCTTCCAAATTAATCTTAAAGGTCCTCCTTTCCTCATCCAACATCCCTCCTAACAAATCCTCAATGGGTATGTCTACGTGACCAATCGAATCATCCTTTCCAAATGTATCGGCGTCTTTCACACGAAAACGAATACATTTATAGTTATTTCTCAAATCAGCCGGTGTCTTCTCAAATAATCCAAAACAATCCGTCAAAACCGTATAGATCGCAATCGATGTGTTAGATAGCACGGACGTTTCGTGAATCCTTTCGTTCGAAAGCTTTGGATTGGAGGGTACGAGATACACAAGCAAGAACGGATCGCAGCTTCCAATGACGTCTACTTTGGGAAGATTCCATACCGAACAAATTTCAAATAAGATTGAAAGAGGCTCGTCAGCAGGATACTGATCTTCGGTTACAGCGACGACATCCTTCTTGGTGCGTTTCTCCGAAACCATGGTGTACCTGGATGTTAAATCAACAGCAGTTTGTCTTTTTTATATGTCTGGAATCATATATGTGAGGTAGTTATTGTAGTTGAAGGCACAAGGATATTGTTCAGATTTGGTTTCTCTGGCAGTTCAACGCTTCCATGGAGTAGACTATTCCTTTTTGTGTCTCTCCGCGGCTAGCGTGAAAGATACGCGACACTCGTTCAAGATATTCCCGATAAATGTACGTAATTTGCAGCTTCGATAGCGAACGCGAATGCGAAGAGGAAGAACCAATTGAAAAAGAGAGAATTGTGACTGGATTTTTCTCATGTAATCCCGGTAGGCAAAATTTTGGAAATTCAAAGCTTCTGTCCTACTCGTAGCTCTTGTCCCGTGCCCGCGCCCTGTGCCGGGTGTATGTATCTTGACATGTGACATGTGAATTGACAGGTGTCAACTGAAAGAAAACGAAGGATTTTCTATAAATTACAACTTCACGAGAAGGAATTATATTTTAGTAAAGTCTCCTTAGTCTCCTTGCGTTGAGCAACTGAAAGGGACTTTTTGAGTGTCAAATTTTGGGTTCTTTGGCTGACGCTTGACAGCTCAACAATGCTGAGATAACATCGCTCTCTAGCTTTCAAGATTGTCGACTAATCGTAATAGCGAAGACTACGCATCGAAGGTGGTAGGGTAGTAGCAAAAAGTAATGGTAGACTGACGCCACTTCTGACCTGAAGTTGCGCCAATCTCCGATAATTTGACAAGAAGCTATTATATCGTTTTCCGAAAAATGAAAATTAGAAATTCTGAAGGAATCGTTTCTTCAACTCCATCTAGTACATCAAGAACTGTACGATAAATCTAAGTTTTTCAGCGCCAAATTGCTGCCTATGAAAACTTCATGCATGCCCGGGCTAACATTCACACGACTATATTCTTTAATAGCTTTCGCTTCGAACCACACAGAACGCAGTGTATAGCAACCGATACAACCACCAAGGAACAGATAGCCTGCCATAGCTTTCATTCCGTAGCGCTGAAACTTCGGCCTCGCAACTTGCAAATTTGCGTATTCGTCACTAGGATACATCCTTGTGAGGTTTAGGGCATGCATCAATGGAATGGACCCAGAACACACAATTGGTCAAAGGAAATCGCTGTTTCTAGAAGTAAAATCAGCGCATCCAATGAAGATTACGAATGGAGTCCGTTTAAGTACTAATTACATAAACATATAATGTAATGAGCATAGCAGTGTGCTCGTGGACACTGGACACTCTCTTTCAACTGTATACCCCGGTACTTCTTCTTAATTGTCAACATCAATTATCAAAGGTTGAATTAGCTCCAACTCGTGCTTCTAGGTGTGGAAAGATTTAATATCTATCAGCTCAGGGTCTCAGGGTCTCAGGGTCTCAGGGTCTCAGGGTCTCAGGGTCTCAGGGTCTCAGGGTCTCAGGGTCTCAGGGTCTCAGGGTCTCAGGGTCTC
>Ga0115008_10001713_pt1 | contig 17965 bp, 12 predicted proteins | sample FraStrMetagenome_FD_87164 | JGI IMG/M metagenome (GOLD analysis project Ga0115008, IMG submission 87164) | Marine eukaryotic phytoplankton communities from Arctic Ocean - Fram Strait ARC3M Metagenome | ecosystem: Environmental > Aquatic > Marine > Oceanic | place: Fram Strait | collected...
CATACCAAATCGAGTTACCTTCCGTATTAACTTTGCAAAGACATGATCGTTGTCATCAAAAAGCTACTCGCTCCATATGTAGAATTTAATAACAGAGATTTTTTTAATAGCCTCCATTTCACTGACAAGCTGAACTAATCTGAGCATCGTCATGACACAAATCCTTGTCATCAAAAAGCTCTTTGCTCCATATGTAGAAATTTAGTTATAGAGATTTCCTCGAATAGCCTCCGTTTCACTAATAAACTGAACTAATCCGAGCATACGTCATGACACGCAATTTCCCTCCCACCCCACACCATTTTTAATTATCTCCTCTTTTTTAAGTTTTAATTTTGAACTTGGTTCTATACAGAAATCCTCAAATAGCCTCCGTTTCACTAATAAACTGAACTAATCCGAGCATACGTCATGACACGCATCTCCTCTCCTTTATGTTTCAATTTTGAACTTAGTTCTAGACGAAGATTTCAGTGTGAAATATGTATGACGAACCACCCAATAGGCGAAAGCGCACGGACATTAGTTCACGCTACCAGGTTGGAAATATATCCCAGACTCAAGTTTCAGATTTCACTTATCTACCTTTAAGGCATAGGATGAGTCTATTTACCTCTAGGGTGAATCGATTTACCGTTTGCATTTCTACTTGAACCAAAGTGATAAACATCAGAAGCTTTGGCTACTCGACTTCCAAATTGTATGGCTCTCTTAACCAAATTGCTACAAACTTCAACGCCCAACATTTTTGCCACTATTCTAAGAATCATTTTATCACCTTCCCCAGGAGGTTGCTTCATATCACATATATCTTCAATAGGCAACGTTGTTAGATATCTCACTACGTCCTCGTCAAGAAAAGGAAACCTTGCTTCTCGACCTTGATCAGAGATGCATCTGTCGTCTCGACCTAAATTTCGAGTCCAGATACGAGCTGCTTCCATTTTCAATTCATTTTCGAGCGCAATATAACCTCCTTTTTCGTATACTTTTCGATGCCGACCGTAACCAGCCATGAGCTCATCAGCACCAATACCCAAAAGCATTACTTTGGCAGGAGACTTGTAATTTTTCGTAGAACCTTTCGAAGAATTCTTTTGGCGTAAAGAAGATCGTGTATGCTGCATAAACGTCGTCTTTTCTTTCGATTTTGGAGCTTTCTTTTTTTTCGTGTCAAGATGAGCGAAGCAAATTCGTGAGGGCCCAGCTAAAAAAGAACTAATTGGCTTCTGGTAACATGTACAACATAAGCGACAGGCATTGAATACACAACCAGGAAGGCAGTATTTTTCGCATCCGCGCCGACTACAAACTGATTTCTCTGGTGAATTAGAAAGATTAACTTTACTAGAAAATCTCACAAGCGGGTTATTCTCCGATGTAAATTTATTCGTAGGTTCGAGGGGAGCGCTGGAGTCAATCGACCCGTATGCACCAGAAGCAAACCACATCGCAGCGCCGATATTAAAATCCATTTGAGTTGACAGGGGATGAATTAGAGAGCAAATTCTTTGTTCGTTTTCTAACACTTCATCGTATTCGACGTCGACAGAAACAAATCTCCAATTTCGATTTGGCCACTTCTGTTTAAGTTCCCGGTAGCTTAGGATCGCTGCGATTCTATCTGGAGTTTCCATTGCAGTCTTTATTCCCGTAATCGATCCGGACGAAAATGCAACATTTATCAGATCGATTGCTTCATTACTAGGGACATGAATATGTGCAAGTGCTGCAAGTACAACAGAATCTATACCACCAGAAAATAATACACCGATAGAAGCAATATTTTCCATATCATCCGATTTTTGCGGTAATTTTCGATTGACTGCATTTACTCTTCTCTTTACCGCAAGACTTAATTTTTCATGTAAATTTGCTGCTGCTGTAATCATGGATGAAGAAATATTTCTGGCAGCGGTCACCTCCAACGCGCGTTGCACAAGAGTCGGTGATTGTTCTTCACTTTCAGAACATTTCACAGGCCGATTCATAACGAAATTTTGTAATTCCATTGTCTGCACGTCTAAATTGTAAATCTTTCCAGGTAGAACTTCCTCAAAATCAAAGGCCTCAGCTTCGCTCGCACCAATAACTGAAGACAAAACAAACTTCTGTGACTCTCCACTCGCTACCTTATCCCGGTGAATTAATAGTGAGCGTCTTCCTAGACAATCTCTCCCAAAGTATAATCTATGAGAAGCCATATTTTTATTAAAGTGATAGAATATGAACGAGTATTCACCCTTCACGCTCTTCAGTGCATTCGCAATCTCTTTCGTAGCATCGCTGTTCGAACCTTCAGCAGATACAATCGCCGATTGAATTAAGGACATGATAACACCAGTATCCGATTCATCTGAATAATTCAAATCTTCTTCTAATGCGCTTATAGGCCCACCGTAGCATTCTCCATTCCATGCTAGAGCAAACACATGATTCTCGTCCGATCGGATCATGGGCTGTTCCATCGGCACATCTCCACGTAAATGAAGCACACTTGCCATTAAACAACATTTACGCATCGATCCATGTAGCTCCTCCACTATCGAGACGGATTTGGTCGGCAAGTCAGGACCGCGTCTGGAAATAGCCAAAGACAAGCTTTCCCGCAATGCATCGTACGCAGATGAAGTTGAAGTCGGATTGTCATCATCACCGACTTGTGTGGATGGCGACTTAAATGGTCCTTTGTCATCATCGAATAGGATCCAAGCAATACCGCACATTCAAACAATTTCAAATGCTATAATATGCGTCGAAGTAGTGTTAGTTAATATCGATTTTGTTTTATTAATAATATTTAATGCATTGCATTGTATTGATACTTCGAAGCACCTCAAAAATGAGTAGAAAGAAATTCAGCAACACTCTGTGTGTCATTACGTCATTACTGATATAAGGCTTAATTAGTATCTTTTCGGTAATATTATACTACATTTATTGCATTGGGAAAAATTGTGAACACACGGACACACGGAACACATCTCGAGATCATCCAAACAGAACTTTGTTCGCTGCGGCTGTTGTAGCTGTAGCTGTAGATGGAAATGGAACATGGGACGCTTCTATGTCGTTACATCGTGAATATGATACAGTAGCAATCCTTTGTAAAAACATTAGTAATGTGAATGAACGAGATTGGATGACTGAAAGTCGATAAAATAAATGAATACGAATAGTAAGGCTGAGTCCGAGGGTATAAGACCGACGGGAGGTGACCGAATGCTTGCCGAAACGCTGGATAGGAACTGTGACACTAATGGTTTTAATTGTGTTGCCGGAGACCAAACTGACTGGACGGATATTCCGCATTCAAAACGGAAGAAGCGTGACAGATACTTAGATGATAATATCATTCTGAAACTTAGCCAAAAATCAGATTGGGAAGGGTTTCGAAGACTTTTCGAAAACCTTTCTATACTCTTGCTTACCGGTTATAGCTTACGACCTGCACTGGTATTTTGTTTCGAAAGCGGAGATTATCGTATAGCAAAAATCATATTTTTCTGTATACTCTACTTTTTTTATGGTTTTCAAATTCAATGCTTTGGGTATGCCGCCCAGCACGAGACCATGCACAGAACTGCTTTCAAAACAAAGTGGATAAATGAATTGTTCCTGTTCTGTTTCTCGTTACCATCATTTGAATTTGGTCGTCATGAGCAAGTAATGCATCGTCAGCATCATACCTACACAAATAATATTGACCGTGATCCTGAACTTACGTCGTTTTGGATCCGAGAAGTTTTGGTCAAGAAAGGATTTCGCAAAGTTGCAAGCTCCAGATGGGATTTTATCTTGGAATTTTTCGACCTGTTTGGGATAATTTATTCTCATATTATGCGAATGGTTAACAGTGCCTGTGGAATACCTGGTATGTTCTTTACTTTAGAGATGTACAACATGAATAATACTAAATTCCAGCTTTTCTCTTCCAGTTGATTATACTGGTGTCAGATGGAGCTTGAAAGAGTACGCTGTGGGAAAAGATGTGATGAGGCAGTTGCAGTCATCAGCACAGCTACAACTTTCTTTGTATGCGATCGTTTTCTCTCTATGTTTAACTGATGGAAAGAAAATGACGATGCTGTTGATGTATTGGGTTGTGCCAGCTGTGCTTGGTTTTATTCCGATAAACTTCATTCGAAATTGCGAACATGCAGACTGTGAAATTTCAACTGGGATGAACTGCCTACGTAACACCAGAAGCACAAAAAGTTGTGCAATTATTCGTCAATTACTATGGAATATGAATTTTCATGCGGAACATCATTTGTACCCATCGGTACCTTTTTATAACCTTCCCAAACTTCACCAGCTATTGCGCGGATCCATTCTTAATGGCAACATTGATTCATTCACTGCTCAGAACTGGGAATGTATTAAAACCGATGGTTGGATTGATCTTCAAACACGGATGAAATAGAGAGTAGTAGATAAACATATGATATCATATTTTGATTAGATCAAATTCGGCACATTGACTTTGGGAGTTTTCCTTTCATCTAGGAACGGCAATGAAAATGTATGTGCTTATACACTACAAAAGCAAATTTGCAAAATTTAGTACCGGTATACAGATAACAGATGTGTTTCTTATTGTTGGGAGTGAATGTTCTGCACGAACTTCACACACGGTGCTACAGAGTCACCACACGATTTCTTGATTAAGCGCTGAGTTGCATATAGATAAACTTTCAGCTGAAGTTTTGCGTTGATGAGAGTGCAATCACATTCCTGTTTTTACGTTGTTACGTTGAGTGAATGACGGTCGGTAGGCGACCCGGTAGTTCAAAAAGTTGTTCAAAACACAGACGTTCTGTCCCATGGTGCAATATTACTGTCGGCTAGGTTAGTCTTGACATGAATTTGGCTATTTAGCTAACAGACCCATGTAGATGATGAAGAATGAAGAACTATCGAGATTCGCCCAAAAATCTTCTTCAATTTCAAATACAACATACGTAATACAACTACTTCCTCCGTCCACAAAAAATGGGAAAAACAGGTGCAAAGTGTAACAGTCAGAAACACCTCATCACTCATCACCAGGAAAAGTTATCCTTCACGACAAGACTCCCGCACACCAGTCAGAACACAAAACCCATCACGAATATACCTTCTTGAGGTGAGCGCACGTTTACCTTACGATACCTTGTCCTCTTCTTCGACAGTTTAATGTGGCGTATTGGAACCAACTACACTTCTCTGTCAACTCGCTCAACGAGATTTCTTTCACCGAAAAGTTGCCCAGCTCCACCTTCGGCAACATGCCGAGGTAAAGCTACCGTAAGCGCCCCTTCATCAGGGAACGGCTCCACTTTTGCAAGTCGCGTCGAACCATCATCCTTAGGCTCTTCCGCCGACAGTGCCCGTCCCTCTATTGTACATTCTTTGTTAGCCGTTTGTATCGGAGTGACGACCGTATCGACCGTTGCTGCGGTTGTAGAACAAAGCACGGGCAATGAAGTTCCTTACTTTGATGTTAATGGGGATCGGTTCGATCAAAATACATTTCAGGGTCGATTTAGCAAGATGTTGCTTAGCTGTGATCCGCGCTTGCTTTTATATTCAGCGGAAGAAGTTCAGCAGGCAGCTGAATTGGTGTACAATGCTGACGCATTAATTGCTTGTCCACCAGAGGCTGTCCAAAACATCCATCGAACGCTGTGGGAAGCCCACCGAATCGCTTCTGCCGGGACGAATGATGGTGAGCCAGTACCCCGTCCGTTTCGAATGAGCGGTTATGTTCCTTTCAACGGTCCTATCTGCGCAGCAATGGTGTGCAGTTCAGGCACGCCGAGTTTGTTATTTTTTAACTGGCTGAACCAATCTCAGAATGCAGGTGTAAATTATTTCAATCGCAACGCCGCAAGTTTCATGAGCGATGAAAAATTACTCAAAAGTTACGTTGGGGCAGTTGGGGTTGCACTCGGTGTGGCCTTTGGCCTGAGTACTTTCGTGAAAAGAAGATTTGATCGCGTACGAGCAAAGCAAGTCATGCAATTTGTCGCATTTCCAAGTACCGTTATTGCATCATCTTTGAACTGTTATATTGTCCGGTCGGGTGAGATTGACACGGGTATTCCTATCATGGATAGACTTGGTGAACCAATCGAAGTTCCAGGCTGTGACAACTTAAGCCAAATTGCAGCAGCTAGTGGGGTGTATGCAACTACGGCTTCGCGAGCAATACTGAATATTCCTGTTCTGTTGGTGCCGCCTTTGCTAATGAATAAGCTTTCGTTTATAAAGAAAATAGTGGCGCGTAATCCAGCTTTGTCAACTCCCATTACTCTGTATTTGCTACTAACTTCTTTCGGTATTGGTTTGCCTGCTGCGTGTGCGTTGTTCCCACAAATCGTCGAAGTTCCAGTACAAGAATTGGAAACAAAGTTTCATAATCTCCGCGATTATGAAGGACGAAAGATACAGAAAGTGTACTATAACAAGGGTCTTTAAATTCAAAGCGTTTTGGCTCGGAACCCAGCTATGTCGACTCGTATCACCCTTTCCTCGCTTCCAATTTTCTTTGGTATAAGTGCGCGCGCTAAATGCGCAATGACCCCAAATATCGAAAATATGTTCGTACTCTTATTGACATTAAAGCAGTGGCTCACAATCTGCAAGAATAGAGAAGCGTATTATAACAAGGGTCTGTAAATTTTGTAAATATAAGAGTAGACTTCTTCACGCTAAAGTAATATTAAACTTTTTAAACTATTTGAATAAGCAAGCGGAACTTGCTCTCATTTTTTTTTGCTTTAAGCTGGCTTAATAAACCTTAACAAGCACTCTCCTGTTATTACAAGGGCCCCCTTACCACGATGGGCGTCGTAGCGGGGCTAGACTAACACAAAGTCGCAGAACAAAGCCCCGGTCATTCAGTCGTTTTAGTCACGGTACTATAGGGATCACTCCTCACCTATTCCTTCGAGTGATACTGCGCGACTTGGTCGACACTCTTACAGTCGCCCCTCACCCGCTAAAAAACCCTTTCCTGGTGGTTTCACATGATCGAGCCTGCTTCCAACCAGCTTGCTCTCCCACCTTAATTCGAGCCTATGCTCTAGTCAGTCTCTCCAGTACGCAGATCGTCTTAGCCATGCGGCCTTTGACCCGTGGGAACTTGCTCTCATGATGCTCATAGTCAAAGGATAGCTCACAGGTTGACCCACCGCGTCATTTTTGTGACGTAGAATACAAGGGTAATATCCTTGGCCGACATAAATATCATAAGTTTCGCAACATGATGAAATCAACTTGAAAGATTTGTAACACAATAGAAGAGAAAGAAAAGTAAAAATAATATTGCAACCTTGCGAAAACAAACGTCAATATTTCATGCTTTTTGAGGTATCGACGGACAGAATGTACGGTTTCGAAGCCAAAGCATTCATCAAGAGGCTAGCAAAGTTGCTTGTAGAGTGGAACAAGCCCAACTCAACAGGGTTTCATCAATGCTCGAATGAATATTGCAATTTTTAGAGATACGAAACGATACATTAGAGGTCCTACGATCCCTACAAGTGATAAAGTGGAAGCGATTTGGATGGGAAGAAGGTGCAGGCTTTGAGAAATCGTCAGTCAGAGACTTTCAGTGACAAGCAAGATTAGAAGATCAAGAGCACAGTCACTAACTACAATAATTTAGAAGGATGACGGAAACTCGCATAGAACCTCATTCACCCAAAGAAGTAAACCTGAACGTAAGGCGTCGCCAGATAGCATATTGCTCAATGCAGTTTCGACTGTATCCCTACTTTAACTTGTTGTTTTATTTTTTATGAAGTGAATTGAAGATTTTCTCGTTCTTATAGATGTGTGATGTGTAGAAGAAAAAGTTAGAAGTTACTAAAATTCTTCTTGTGCGAAGAACGAAGAATGAAGTCTACTACGCCCAACCTCCACAAAATAAACAAAAACCTTACATCAGCGATCCATCAAGATCATCAGACACAAGCGAAAGAATACTCAGAAAAATTTCTATTGACCCTGAACTCTGTTTATTTTTAATTTTCTGTTAGTAGAGAGATAAACACAATCAACTCCTGATCTGGGGTTTCTACACCTGTAAGTTATCATTAACTAATATTTTCTGACGATTTCCCGAAATTTTACTCTAAATCTCGTTCTTTTCCTGACTATAGTTTTTCGTTAGGCCTAAAATTTGTTCAACTGAGCGAAACCGCTGTCAACGAAAGGGCCAATGTTTATATTAAGGCTGACTTCTATAGTCTCTTTTTGGACCGTTTTGGATTTGATATGTGAAGTATCTTCTTTTGCTATCGTTGCTGACAAGAAGTCTTCGCGAGCTTTGTCAATGAGCACAACAGATGAAGAAAAAAAAACAGCACCAGAACTTAGTAACTCAATTGGAAAAAGTGCGTTATCAATGAATATTGCTGAGCTGAGTGAAGTGTTGGGTGGAACTGGGCGAGCAAAAATTGTTTGGGATTTTTTTAAGCTTGGACTTGATCCAGAATTATTCTTTGGTAGCGATTGTGGACTCACGAAGGAAGAGAGAGATGATATAGTTGCAATGCTTCCTATACGTAGACAGAACGAAGTACTTGGAAAAAGCGCTATTAATGCGCTCCAATCCGCCAATGGTGACGGAGGAATTGAAATGGGAATCGCTACGTTATCGTCCGTGCATACAAGCAATGATGGAACCACGAAGTTGTTAATGAAACTTAAAGATGGTCTAGAGGTCGAAACAGTCATTATACCGTAAGTATACGGCTTGTGAATTTATGCATGTGATTATCTTAAATTTTTGCTTTTTTCAATTTAGTTGGGATGATCGTAAACGATCAACACTATGTATCAGTAGTCAAGTCGGTTGTCGACAAGGCTGCACTTTCTGTGCAACCGGTCGTATGGGGCGGCTACGAAACTTGAGTTCTGATGAAATATTGATCCAGATGTATTATGCAAATAAAATCTGTCGAGTAAGTGATATTTATGCAATAGATAATATAGTATTTATGGGTATGGGAGAACCGTCGGACAATCCTGTCGCTGTTAAGAAAGCCTGTAAAATTTTGACGGACCGACAGCTTTTTCAATTAGCCCAGTCAAAAGTAACTGTGTCAACTGTTGCGCCAGCTCCTGAAAGTTTTTCTCTTTTTGAAGACACACCTTGTTCTTTAGCGTGGAGCGTTCATGCGGCAACCGATGGGTTGCGTAAAAAGCTTGTTCCGACCACTAAATATACTATGAAAGAGCTTCAGATGGGCCTCGTCGATACTCTGAAGAAGCGGACAAAAAAGTTGCGAACAATGATGCTTGAGTATGTACTCATTGATGGAGTAAATGATAGACCGGAAGACGCTGAAGCTCTTGGCGATTTTACACAAGAAATAATCGATTTGGTACCGAACAGTAAGATCATGATTAATTTAATACGCTTCAATGACATTGGTAAGTTCCTTTTACCAACGCGTTCAAATTCCATAATGTTAATAAATCATATTCGAAAATAGGGCACGCAACTTTCCAGCGTCCAAAAGAAGAGAACGTTCTCGAATTTCAAAACCGACTTTTGAAGAACAATATTACAGCATTTATTCGAATAACGAGAGGTGACGATGAAAGTGCAGCATGTGGGCAACTAGCAACAAAAAAGCTAAAGATTTAGTCAAATTAATATAGACTATATTTAGAAACTTATTTGCCTGAACAACTGAACAAAGCATTTCGGATATTACACCCTGGATTGCAATGTGTCCACTTCTTCTTCTCTTGTTAAACGAATAATTGTGCTATAAACGTCATCCACCTCGTCGTAACCAATGTGTTTGCAAAATGTTTTGGGAGGCAAAAGTAAGGTGAATCAAAGAACATGGCTCCAATGTCAAAGTCATATGATAACAGCACATTGTTAATTCAGCACTCCGTATGGATTCTCTAGAGAAGTTGCTTATTTTATACCTTATTTTTTCAACTATGTATTTATTTTGTTAACATCTACTCTTGTATACTTATTTGTGTGTAGGATGTGTTGGGTGTATTACTACACTCATAATGATAAAGGGAAACCTTCAAAATACACAAATTTTGACCCTCTATGATCTCCGACATACTTGATGATATTTTGTTGATGTAGCTGGGGCTCCAAATGTTGCTTCTCCTGAAGCATAGGATAACCCTTCAAATAGAAACTCCGGCTATTTCTATTCTTAAATAAATATTATACCAGGATCTTAGACTGCGTAGATTTAGATTAAACATCATTTTTTTAAGATCCCTATTTTTAGACTAGGGACGCTTGGCAAAATATAAAATTAAAGTTTATCATCAATTACGAGAGTTTACTTATCCCAAAAAGTCTTTGATATAAAAATGTATTACGGGATTTATTGCGTCCTTAGGTCACTTTCGAATTTTGTATGAGACGCCCGTGAACTCAACTCATTTTTTGTTAGGCAAGCTTATCTTTGAGCTCATGTGTCCCATCAGGAAATTGGATTATTCTAAGGAGAGCTCCTGCATTTGCGATTAACAAAATGGACGGTAAGACTGAAAAAGGCTTCGTTCGATTAGTTGCGGTATATATCTGAGACTCGCTACATATTCACCCAAGAAATGGATTGTAAGAAGCGCCAAAAAGTGTTCCAATCACATTCATGGGGTCATCATCAACGTCTAGCTTCTTCTCACTTAAAAAGTGATCCATACGCATACTGTTGTTGGTTGCAGAAAGAAAGGGGTTTCGGCTTACAAACGGAACTCCACCCTGAACCATAAGGGGAGCAAAGCCTGGGGGTGGTGGAGGAACTGAACAATTGTTCTTAATATCTGACATAGACGTGGTTTGTACATCAGAATAGTGCGTGGTTGCTTTCATGACTGGTTCGGGCTGAAACACGATATCGTCTTCAGCCTCATCGTCTTCATCATCTTCGTTTTCATTGTTATAAAGTTGACAGTTTACGGTTTTGGAAGGGTCTTCTTTTGTGATGGCTGGTGTATTTTCGATAGCTTTCAAGACGGCGGAACCACTTGAACTTGTTACCTCTGCCTCATCGTCACTTTTCTCTTTCATTTCTGTGTCTTCTAATGAAACTTCCTTACCACAACTATAATGAGCTTCATTGTTCTCGGAACACATGCCCCCTAATGTTTCGTCAACGTTGATTATGTTGACATAGTCTCTCAAAAGTTGCATACGTTGACGAGTTGCTTCCTCGTCATTCAAAACTTTGTCACAAATTAAATGGTAAGGGATGCTACATAAATCGTTTTTAAATAAAGTACATCCACGCAGATTCACATGCTCCTGTAGGTACTTTGTACGTGGAGAAGATTGGCCTGATTCTACATTCAAGTAAGAAAAATTGTCTTTTGTTTGCTTCAGCTTCTTGACAAAACTTCGATGCTTCTGAACAGAATCAAGTTCTTTGCGCTGGAAGAGAAATTCAAGGAAAAGCGATACCGAAGAAAGATATTTTATGGTTCGTTTTTGTTCATCGTCTGAGGTGCTCAAAATTTGATCCAAAATTGTCTCGAAGAATAAAAAGACTAAAGAAGAGTTCTGGTTTTTTTCTGCAAAGAAATACAACATGGCTGTTGACATTTTTGTTACCATAAAATCGCCAAGTTGTTTGCTATTCAATAACAGTGAGAAATCCTCCATTAGAGAAGATGCTTCAGGCGTTTCCTCTTTATCGTTGCGTGGGTTAAGCATCGATATAAACTTATGCAGAAATTCTGTGTTTTTGTTTGCCTTCTCGGGAAGCTTTTTCGCGTGATTGAACAGTTGTCGCATGTTCGTCTTAGTATTCGGAAAAACTCCCTTCGAAGTGAGAGCAAGCTTACGTGCAATGATTGGATGTTCAACATTAAGTGAGGTTCTTACGTGGTTTAGCTCCAGGTAACAAAACAATTTCCCTACTTACCACAAAGTAGTACAAGCTATTCATGTAAAACTTGTTATTCTGATGAATGACTGCTATATTATTGTAGCAAATTCCTGCCGTCGGATCCAGTTGGCTAGCCTTACGATAGTTTTCTTCCGCTTTCTTGGAATCTAGCTTATAACGATTTAAATCACCCAGTGCCACATACATGCTAAAGCATATACCCTCAAAGTCAGCGCATTCCTTAGCCAAAAAGTTATAAAATGCTATCCCCTCGTCACAAAATTTGCTCATTGCCTTGATGTCCTGAGATGAATCTTTCCTTGCTCGCTCTAACCGATTTATACGACCCCTACTTTCATTAATCCTGCAAATGCGATGTCATTCAATTTAGAAACCTACGATTTTGTATATACTCGCCATCCACCATCCTCAACGAATTCAAAAATAAACGCTTTTCTCACCTTTCGTAAAAACACTTGACCCACAAACCCTTCAATTCAGACCCTTTCTCTGACTCTTTTGGATACTGTCGAATGATCTCTGAGTAGTTTTGGCAAAGTTTGAGTCGGATCTCATCCCTCCTCTGCATATTCACAGATCCACGTTCCTTCCTCATCGAGTCCAATTGCTTGCTTAGCACCTCAATCCGATCACGGAGCGCTACAAGTGGCCGTTGTTCGGACATCTTCTAAATATAAACAGATTAAAGACAGCTCTGCAAAAGAAGAAGATTTCTTCGTCACGAATCTTCAAGAGAAGGTCTACATAAAACGCCAAATCTTCTCTTCCTAGCTAACTAACGGTCGTGGATGGAACACCTGTGTCCCGTTCCTTCTTCACCTTCAATCACCGTGCTACGATCAGAATGAAACGGTCAATGCAGCGGTAATAATTTGATAGGCAACGAGGCAGGAGGGGACCGGAATGCCTAGTGGAAATGAAACAAAGGCGTAGCAGCGAGGACGAGGTTGAACTTCGATGAAATGTACGAGTAATATACCGGTACTGCTATTACAACGTGTATGTCGTGTGTCGTGTGTGTGTATGTGTAGGAAAATGACATGTCTGCCGGCTGCCGGTACGCTCGTACAAATGTACATGTTATGTGGAAGGTGGAAACAAGAAACCATTCCCTGTTCCTGTCCTGTCACTGTGCCATGTGCCATACCCCGGTGCAGTGAGTTACGTGAGCATATGTATTACTCGAACGGCGTCGTATGTACTCACACCTCAAAAAGTACCGGGTACCGGGGATAGTGTGTAAAAACCAACGGTGGTCGTGGTCGGTGGTACCCGTACCCGGTACATGTACCAGGTAACAGTGTACATGTACACCGTTACTGGTCCTGCGTCCTGGTACTGGTACACATGTGTTTACTTGGGATTGGGAATCTCCACTCTAGAGAGAACAACAGAAAAAAACGCGATAAGAAAGTTCTTCGTAAAGGGCGAAGATTCAAACGGATGGTTTACGTACTGACGTACATGTACTCGTGCAACGTGCAACTACAATCTTTAGACGTTTGAGAATCATCATCATTGACTCATCCTCATCTCTCATCTCATCATACTCTAGAGTATCTCCAATCATCAAAACGTAATACATAAATACATGTTGTACAGAGTACAGACAAGACCAATTGTATCAAAGCATTTAACTCCTCCACAGTGACTGTTGAAGATATTCGTCTGATTTTTCTCGATCATTGACAATGCTCCTTGAATGGTTTATATGAAAGTTAGTTCGGAGAAGTAAGCAGAGGAAGTGGATGAGAAAGAAAATAAAGTTGGGTATATTGTGAATGTGAACCATGTGGTATACCAGGGCTGTTTTAAGGCGCTTTCCTAACGAAGTGATGTCAACGACGTGCGTTCGGAAGAATAGTTCTGTTGTATTGAATAGATTACGTGAGAAAATTAGTGCTGGTGATTTAGTTCACGATATTGCTCAGGAAAAAGCGGCAAGAAAATTAGGAAGATTACACAATGCGTTGTCCGAGTATTTACAGGAACCTGAATCTAGTAAACTAATGACGTCGAATAAGACTGGTGAGGGCAATAGTTGCACCGAGACGTCGTTTAAGAAAAGATTGCCCAAGGGTCTCTATATTTTCGGTGATGTCGGGACTGGGAAAAGTATGCTTATGGATACTTTCTATCAGGAACTTTCGAGAATATCAGTTGGGCAAAGAAATGTTTGCCGTCGTGTGCACTTCCATACGTTCCTTGCTGATGTTCACAAAATGATTTATGAGCTGAAACAAAAGGATTTGAAAGAGAAAGGACGGAATTTTCACGTTGATACATCAAAGGAGAATAATCCCATAGTTCGTGTTGCAGAACTTTTGGCAGATGAAGTGAAAGTGCTTTGCTTCGACGAATTTCAAGTAACAGATGTCGCCGACGCCTTGATTCTTTCACAACTATTCGAAGTTTTATTTGCAAGGGGTTGTGTTATTGTTGCTACTTCGAATCGACCACCAGAGGATCTATATGAGGGCGGTATTAATAGGGGATACTTTCTACCTTTCATCGATATGCTCAAAGGTTACTGCAATGTACATTATATGACTAATAAGATCGATTATCGTCTTTTGTCTTCCGAAGGAGCTGCCGATAATTTCTTTTTTGTTGAAAAAGGAGATCAATTACAAGAAACCTTTGAGTGTAGGGCGGTATTGAACAAAATTCTTGACGGCGTCAAATCAGAAGAAATGTGTCTTTCGGTTGGATTTAATCGCCAATTGAAGATCAAAGTTGCGGACCCAAAGAAGAGAGTTTGCTTCTTTTCGTTTGCCGAACTTTGTAAAAATGAGCTTGGTGCATCTGACTACAACGCTGTTGCTCGATCTTTTCGTGCAGTAATTATTGAGGGTATTCCGAAGCTAACTTTGAAGGAACATAATGAAGCGAGGAGATTTATTACATTGATTGACGAACTGTATGAAGCTCAATCCGTTCTTTCATGTTCAGCTGTCGCACCACCACATAATTTATTTGAAGGACACTGCAAGAAGGGTGAATTAGATGAACTCGTTGATAGTGATTCGACTGAGTTGGAACCTGGAGAGACCCTCGGTATCGACGTCGCTCAAAGTACCGGGAGAACCATCGGTGAATTTGCAAGTGTTCAGGAACTCAAATTTGCATTTCGAAGAGCATCAAGCAGATTGGTAGAGATGACTTCCACTGATTGGTGGGGAAAATATATGTAGACTGAGGGATAGTTGTTACTTGACCTTAGCACATGTTCATATTACAACGCAAGAGCAGCGCATAATGAAAATCTGAACACTGATTTGGGAGACCGAATAAGCAGGCGCATTGGCACACTGCAAAGGGTTATACATTCTATGCGTCGATGACATGGAATAAAAGTCTAATAGTAATATCAACTTTACTGTCTTGCTTGACTGCAGATATTCATACTGACGCCCCAAGTCGGTTTGTATTTATGCACATTGCAGGTTTTTACTCGATTCGATGTGCCCTCATCTTACGTTACGCGTGAAAGGGAAAACATCAGTTCCAATCTAACTTTTCAAGCTAAATTTAGTATAAAAAACATAGGTGCTACATTTAGAAGAGTAATTTTGGAAAGCGACACCGTGTCAATGTTTGCAGTTCGAAAAAGATTTTGTTTTGGAATCGTAGGTCTCTAGTTGACCTAGATCACACACAAAAAGAATTGTTGAAGCTGACTAGAAATAAAGGATCCTCATTGAATCGGCCATAAACACACAGATTCTTTTTTGCATGGGCGCAGAAGTCCGTAAAAAATCAGTTTCTTTCTTACAAGAATGTAAACGTTCATTTTCCTCATTGGATACAGGAACAATAAGAGAAAGGAGGTGATCGAAAGAAGTTTAGCTTCTGGAACAGAACCTGTTTGATATTTACTGGTGATGAACAGAAGAACGATAAGACCTACTTTTCAGACATTTCCGCATCTCCAGAATCAGTCGTTCTTTCCATCTTCTCGTCATCGTCCCCTTCTTTTTCTTCTATTTCTTCTTCGTCACCATCTTCGTCATCGTCGTCATTGTCAAGCTCATTGAACATGAACTCACTTTGATACTCCATCAAGAATTGTGTTGACCTCTTGACGTCCACAAAAAGCGTATATACTCGTTTTATATCTTCAACTTCGACCTCCCCCGATTTTCGCTTCTCAGCATTTAAAGAGGCAGCAATGATCATATGAATAGCATATCTTAATGATGTTTCCATAGCGATTCGCGTCAAAAGCTCAAGTGCATCGTCCGACATTTCCACATCTTCTTCTTCGCAGCGTACTGCCAAAATACGCTTAGTCTCTGGCTGAGTATAGGGCTTAGTCGAAACTATCATTAGCCGATCCAATAAATCCAGCGGTATTCCATGAGGCGATTTATATTCAGTCCCTCGAATTTTGGCAATACCTCTGTTCGTAGCGATGACAAGCACTGGAGCTAAGTCGCTTTCCAATGCTCGATTTAGCCAGGAAAAACATTCAATATCCAGCATATGAACTTCATCAACGAATAAAACGCCTGGAACTATGGTCGCCTTGCCTTCCTCTCTCCATTCTGCAACTTTTGAGTTAATTTGTTCACGAACTTCGGATTTTATTTCGCCCGTATCTCCTGAAAATAAAGCCAAAAATCCTTGCTGTCTCGAATTAATGACATCAATTTCATGCAAGCTAACTGTGTGCACCACTTCCTTCCGTTTCTGCAATTCACCTTCTGGGCATTGGACGAATCGTGTCGTACTTCCCATGGCGTCGTAATCCCTTGACCTGCTGAAACTTCGTCCAAGTTTTACAATTTTACCCGATGCCTTATCAATGGAAATAACATCACCGGCAGAAACCTTCTCTTTCGTCAGCATATCAATCATCTTGACACCCAAATCATACACTGTTTCCATTTCAGTCGTACACAGCGTCAACTTTCCAGATTTTTGAGCCGAAGCCGATACTGGCGTGTCCACCTGAATTTCAACAACTTCCCCTTCGATTACCTCCGTTTCCTCCAATATCCGCACTCCGATGCTCCTACGAAATGCCTGAGTCAAGGCCTCCGTTTTAGACATCTCTAATGAAAACACCTCACTCGCAGAGAGGGAAGTAAACGGCGTATCTTGTCCAAGAGCCTGAGACAAACCCATCGCAATGGCAGTCTTACCAGTACCAGGTTTACCAGCAAGTAAAATGGCCCGACCACTAATTTTTCCTTCTTGAATCATTTTATATATCACTCCTACGGCCCTCCTAGCTTCTTCCTGCCCCACCATACCTTCGCTCGATGCAAGCTTTTTGCTTTTCGCATTTCTATTTCCTCCTCCTCGTGGTTCGAGTGCATCGTTCAAGCCCAACCCACGGATGTGCGAATGCGCTCCAATGCGTTCCAGTTTAGTGAGTTCGGAGGAGGATGAAACTTTGATGGTGTTGTCCATAATATATCTTGCAAAATGAAACGTTTAGTTAGTAATGTACAAATAAATGTAGAGTCCCGGTATAGATGGAGGGCAGGTGCAGGTGCAAGATGCAGATGGAGTTGGATGGATGCGAGGAAAACCACGACTTGCTTTTTGAAAAGCGGATATCGGATGTGAATGTGGATATGTAATCAAGTAACTTACATTCCAGTTAGTCAGTGAGTTAGGTGCAGGTATTGAATAAGATTCCAAGCGATAATGCAGGTGAAGGATGATGACGATGATGATGATGATGATGTATGGATTCAAGGTTGTTTGTTTTGAGATGTTGCTGGGTGATGTGTGTTTTGTGCCGATTGTTATTGTGATATTGAATCTGGATTTGATGGGCTCTGTGAAATTTGTGGCTCTGTCTGTGGATGTGGATGTACCCGTACCCTCTATTTTAGCTAAATAGCAAATAGCACTGTGTAACTGTACCATGTACGAGTGTACGAAGTTTGAGAGAAATACCATTTCATTTCATCTCCCTCCGGTTCTCTGTTTTCAAACATAGCCAAGATATGGGCTATTCGTGAACCGCAAAACATGTTTCATGGCCTTGTCCCAGCAGATATTCTCAAACAATATTGTGATCAACATTCGATCAAAGAATTTATCATTCCCGACATAATGAC
>Ga0115008_10001716_pt1 | contig 17958 bp, 16 predicted proteins | sample FraStrMetagenome_FD_87164 | JGI IMG/M metagenome (GOLD analysis project Ga0115008, IMG submission 87164) | Marine eukaryotic phytoplankton communities from Arctic Ocean - Fram Strait ARC3M Metagenome | ecosystem: Environmental > Aquatic > Marine > Oceanic | place: Fram Strait | collected...
ATATATCTTACAAGCTCTTAGACATCTCTTACAGAATTCATTAAACTTGTCAGTTTCTGTCAGCCTTTGTATATATTCGGCTGTATTTTCTCCTACATCATATTCATCAAAAAACCCTTCCTCTGTTTCTTTTTGTACAGTATTTTTTAACCTTTGACTGATATATAATATATATTCTTTTTTATCTTCTTTTATGTTCATTATATTATATTTTTTATGTGTTCAATTTTTTTATTAGCTCAAGATCGTGAGCTATACTACCTCCATCAGAAAGTTTCTCGTTTCTTTCCAAGATACCGCATAACTTATATTTTGTTATGAATTTTAGTAACCATTCCAGTGCTTCTGTACTTTTACCCCAGATATATCCTTTACCTAAAGATTGATGTCTATCCTTTCCACTACCAACTCCTGTATCGCTATCATTTAAATGGATAAGTAGGCATTCTGCGGGAATATATCTTATTAGTTCTTCAAAGAAATCTTTCATCTCATCAAGATTTGATATATTAGCACCAGAAGCAAAAATATGACACGTATCTATTACTATACCAACATTTAGACCTTCATCCATACACATTTGATAAACTTCATGTAATGCTTTAGGGTTATTGTATATAGCATCACTTACATTAATAGCCGGAGTTTCTAACATAATCTTAACGTTTTTATCTGGATTTAAAGTTTTTAGGGAACTTACTACTTGATTTGGAGGATATCTGTATAAATGTACTACAAACCCTGGAACTCCCATTAAATTACAATATTTTATCTCTTTTCTAACAAATCCTAATGTCTGAGGTCTAACAGCAGAACTAAATATATTATCTAAGTATCTTGCATGAACATATACAGTAAATCCGTGAGATTTTATAAATTCTTTATATTGTTCTATATCCTCATCTTTTATATTAAACTTAAATCCATTTGGTTGGGCTACAAATATTTGAAAGCATTTACATATATCGTGACATTTATACTTTTTAATAGCAGATTCGATAGATTTTTCTATAGTCTTATCCTTTTCAATTTCTACGTGAAACCCGAACATATCTATATAATACAAAAAAATATATTCAATTATTCTATCATATTTTATGTTATTTATTATTTCACCGATTCCAATATGATCGAGAGTATCCTGTTGTTTGTATGACGGGGATTTAGGGATTGGTACATCTGTAGTCTCTTCTTTACCTAACGGATGAAGCAGACGAACTGGTTCCCAAGTAGTAGTAACAGAGTTCAACGGCGACGGCACTGGCTTTTTCTTACGAGCTTTGGAGGACATCTTTAATTACTATATACTTGTTTGGATAAGGGGTGAAACAATAAAGTAAAGAAACTGCAGCTTTAGAATCGTTGGTTATTTAGTAATTGATGAATTCATTTTTTATTGTACAATATCATATATATATACAATGACCGACACTTTGTTATACATCTTGGTAATACTGATTATGATATTTCTCATTAAAAACAAAGGTATATCTTCTGGAATGAGTGGAGGTTCAATCAGACGTCTTATGCATGACCAATTGGATACTGGCAGTTCGTTTAATGATTAGAAAAAGAATTAAATATAAATCATAGTAATATATGTAAATGTGCTAATGGTAAATATGAACATACTGGGAATCATTACTTTAGTTATGAACGTAATCTATCAGATGAAATTATAGAAGCAGGAAAAAAATATAGAAAGATTTATCAATATGATATAAATACTAAGAAATTAAAAGCTGAATATGAAGACACTTCTGCTGCCGCAAAAGCACTAGGAAAACATATTACTGATATTAGAAAATGTGCGGATGGAGAAGCACATTCTGCTTGTGGTTACTATTGGAGCTGGGCTAAATTAGAGAGGTAAATAAAATTCTGCCTTCAAATACTTAATATTTATTTTTTTATTTTCATACTTTAAACTTTTGGTAGCTAAGCTATCTGCCAGTTCATTACCATCGTTATATATAGATTCTGTTTTACGATGAGACTTGATGTGAATGATTTCTACTTTGTTTTTTTCTTTTATTTTTTCATACAATAATCTCATAATATGAACTAAATCGGAATTTATATATTTTTCCTCTTTACGCTTATGGTATTCGCAAAGAATACCATAAGCGTTGTGTGAATCGGTAATTACTTTAACGTTTTTAATATTAAGATAATCAATAATCCATAGAGCATAACAAAGCGCTAAGTACTCTCCTCTTTGACTGGTTGATTGAATATTTGTATCTTTTTTAGTCTTTATTATACCATTATCTAATTCGTATAAATGATCTTTAATTAAACCTGAGATTTCCAGTATCTCTTCCCAGTAAATAGCAAAAGATGCTTTTTTATGAAGTTCACACCCACCATCGGTGTAGAGATTGAATATATTCCCAGTTGACCAATCAATATGTTTGATTTTATCAAAATTGTCGCAGTTTATAAATTTTTTAGAGTCTACTAACTGACAGTCAGCCATTGGAGATGGATGAGTCCATTTGTGAATAATATGTTTTCCCTTAATATGACTTTCTAATTTCTGCGCATCATTCCCCCAAAGCAAGAAATGTACCTTTTCTCTACTAGATCCACTAAATTCGGAAATCAGGCTACATACAAATGTATGCCAATATTCGCAGTGAGATCTTTTACAGTTTATTTTTGTAGTGAGAGACATATTCAACAGTAATACACCTTGTGTCGCCCAATTGAATAGATTAGGAGATTTAGTTTCGTATCCTAATCTATTTAGACATGTGAATATGTTTTTTAAGATTGCTGGAGTATTTTCCGCATTTGATGAAAAGCTAAATCCATTCGCATCTCCGAGCTTAGAATAGGGATCTTGTCCTATAATAACTACTTTAACATCTTTTGGACTTAGTATTAACGCATTGAATATATCTGGAGCAGGTGGTGCTATTTCTTCTAAGGTAGCTACTTGAATTAGTGATTTGTGCAAATCAGAAATACACTTTAATATAATTTGATTCCAATCAGGATGGATTTTATCAAAAAGTCTATTTGATATTATCTGATCGTGTAACGTACTCATTATTTAATACAAAAATAGAATTCAATTTAATTACGGAGATATGATCCTAAACCATATCCTGTTATATCGATAAAAATGTCTATCATTCCACTATGTTCTATAATTCCTGTAGTTGTATTATCTACTATATATTCCATAGAATCCCAAACCAAACTTCCAAGTATTGCCAATGGTAATAAATCAATACCACATTTATATCCTAAAAGTGTATATAATATAAAATGTACCCATCCCCAAATATTCTTAATACCAAAGAATGATCCAGAGTCTGTCTCATACATATTTTTCTTAGCCCATTCCCATTTCATTCTACATAAGGCTACTATAATCATAAAAATAAAAGCAACTATATAAATTGTTATCATCCATTTTAATTCTGGTGACATGATATATATGTAATATCATCTTCTTGAATACGATGGTTTACTAAAGCTTTTTGCTCGTTGAGAATATCCTTGTAATCTCTGTCTAGCTTGTTGCTCCTGTTGACTAGCCTGTCGAGCATATCCTTGTACAACTGTTTGTCCCTGTTGATAATAGGTTTGTGCCTGTTTTTTAGCATCTTGTCCCTGTTGATATGGATTGGGTGTTGGGGCATATTGATTTAATTGATATTGTGCATAATTACCTACATTAGAAGCCTGTTGTTGTGCGAACGAAACACCACTTGCACATCTATTATTAATTTCTGTTTTTATTATATCTTTAATACCTTGATATTTATCTACCCAGCCAGATACAGTATGTCCTAAATATAAATAAAGTCCACCACATAATAATATAAAGAATCCAAAAATCCATGGCATTGCGCTTTTTAACGCCCACCATTGAACTCTAAATATAGGAATAGGAGGTATCCAATTAAATGGATATGGTATCTTTCCAATAGTATTATCGTAAATATTTTTTTGTACCCAGTCAAATACACCCGTTGCAGTTAAAATAATCCAAGCTATAAAGCCAAATATTATAATACCAATTATAATTTGAAATTTCTTGTTATGAAATACAGTTTTTACTACTTTACTTTTAACTCTACTTGTTATTTTATCTTCAACTTCTTCTACTTTTTGATCTATTATAGATGATACATTGTCACATGCAGCACCTCCTTGTTCTGCTATCATAGAATCTACAGCTCCAGATACTTCACCTCCTATATTAATAGCACGTTTTGTATCATATACAACATTAGCTCCAGCTATACCAGCACATACAGGAGCAGTTGGTGGGAAAAACATACCAACCCAACACGCGAAGTCACCCATATCTAACAAAGTTTTTGCCATTACTATATTAATCATTTAAATTTATAGATACAGATAAATTAGTATCGAAGTTGTTAGATATTTTATGACTTTGTCCTATAGTAATTCTACATATATTAATATCGGATACTGATGTAGTATCACCAAAATGATGTGGGTTTATTTCGCTTTTATAGAGTTTATCTGTAAATATTGATATGATATAATCATATGAGTTTGTAAAAAAAGAATTACTATCTGCTTGTATCAGACTTATTAAACGCTGATTATTGCTAAATGTTGTACTACCTACATTTAAATACTCTACTACTTTTATACCAGATTTATCTATATCATTATGAATTTTGTGCAAAAGTTTAATATAAAAATTTAACAATTTATTCTGATAGTCTATCTTAATATGATCAGTAAATACATATATAGTTCTTGGTATAACAGTCACTTCTATAGGAGATACAAATTCAATATTACAATCATATTTTTTTGTTAATACTTCTTTATAAGTATTATTCTCTCGCTTATGTATGATGTGGTTGATAGTATCTAATATATTATTAATCGTGTCTTCCATTATATATTATAATTTTAATTAGACTTAACACTAGAAAGAACGCTACCGGCAGTAATATGATCTTCATCATGTCCCATACCACCCTCCTCATAAGTATGAGCGCCACCGCCTGAGAAATTAGCAAACTGTCCTCCCATATGATGTTGCTTGTATCCCATACCACCCTTAGTATTCTTAAACATATCCTTAGTTAAAAGGACAAGTAAGAATGTTCCTATACCAGCACCGAACACTACAAAAGCGCTGGTGTACCACTTATCACAGTTACCACTACCTATAATCATCCAAGCAACTAAACAACAAACTACTAAAGCTGTAAGCGTACTGTCCATCATAGTTAATATATATTCTAATATAAAAAAAATATATTTAAATTAGTAAATCACAAATATGATTTTAATAACTTTCTATCTTGAGTATCTATTTCAAATTTAGAATAAACATCTGATACAAGCCTTTCGTATTTATCTAAATCAAATTCATCAAATAATTGATTACCTGTAAAATCTGTAGAGATACACTCTAATAAGATATCATTATCTTCTCTACCAAATTTATGCTTATCATATTTACCTTCTCCCATTCCTCTTAATTGTCTAATATGGTTTAATGTATGTTTTGCTATATAGAAACTTATAATATCAAATCCTAATAAATTTGCTATAACAATTAGCTGATAGATAACTACCATCCAATTGAATGACAATATCTTAAAACATAATTCATTATATACTTCATTCGCTTTAACCTTTTTAATAGGATTATAAAGAGGTACTATATCTAAATCATCTTTATCCAATATAGCTCCAGATAAAGCAAAGTGTAAAATATCTACTATTTCCAATTTTGCCTTATCTACTCTGACTTTATACCTCTCTTCAAGAAACCAGTCTGCCTTTACGTTTCTTGAACATTCATTTCTCCAGAATTTATGAGGACACATCTCTATAAATTCAGATAATTCCAGATTTGATTCTAATTGGAATTCTTCCCTTGTTCTATTGGTCTTCCATTCTGTTGTTATAATTTCATTAAGTCCGTCCTGTAACATAGCGATAGCTTTAAGATTATTAATCTTGTCCATTATTATACTTTAGTATTCTATGAATACAACACTTTATAAATGATTCTTTGAATGAAGTATATGGTACTATATGTGAAAACAAAAGAATGATGGAATTGTTTTTAGATCTAAACAACAAACCTTTAGTATTAATAAGATTTAATCCAGATAAATACATGGATGAAGAAGGTGATACAATAAGAGGTATTTTTAGATTTAATGAAAAGAATGATATATTTTCATATAAAGAGGCATACAAAGATAGAATAAAAAAATTAAAGAAAACTGTTGATTATCATTTAAATAATATTCCCGAAAAGGAAGTTAATATAGAATATCTATTTTATGATACATAAAGAATTTAAACATACCAATCCTTTTATTATATCTATGAGTAAAGATATAATCATATTTAATGTAGGAAGTGCTGAATTTACTATTCATAAGAATAGACTGGAAAGGGTAGTCCCAGAATCATTGCTCTATAAACTTGTTACTACAGAAGTTAGACCCGAAATGGATAACAAAGGAAATATATTTCTTGATCTAAATCCTGATATATTTAGATATATTCATCAATATATTATGTTGGATGGTAATGAAGTATTATGTTATCAAGCTACTGATGAAGTTGAGAAAAAAGGATTTAATCCAGGAATATCTTATTTAAAAATGATAAGTTCTATAGATCAAGGTGGCTTAAATTTAGGTATTCCTTTAGCAAAAATGATGACTTATTTATGTATTGAAGTTCCTATACTTGGTGATAAAAAATACGAATATCGTTTCCTTTCATAATATATAATATGGGAGTATTGATAGTTATTATTATTTTATTATTAATCTTAATATCTTGTCGTAATGTATCAAGGATGATAAGTAGAGAACAGCTTGATGTTGTATATGAAGATATGAAATCGGGAGATATATTAATGGTTAAAGATGAATTTAATAAAGCTAAAAATATCTACGTATTGTATAAAAATGATGATGAAATATTGGTAGTGTATAAAAAGCCTGGAGGTAATTATTTGGAATTAAAACCTATATCGCATATATTAAAAATACACAAAAAGAAAGACGAAAAAGTTATATGGATGTCTTTAAAAGGAGAATTAACTGATGATAAAAAACAAGCTTTTGAAGAAAGCTTACATCAATTTTATCCACGTGCGCAAGAAATAGATGTAGTTTTTACATATAATATGAATAATAGAGATTTTCTTAAAATTCATTTATATACTGGTAAGATCCTTATATCATTAGGTTTATTAAAAATTGGATCAGCATTTCCTTGTATAGGTGATCCTATGGCTTGTGTTACTCAAGTATATAACAATTCTGGATATATATATGAATCAGACTTTAAAGACGATTTAGTCCTCCTCTTCTGAATCATCCTTATTCCTTGATTCTCTATTTCTTCTCATTGAAGTTCTACGCTTAGAAGATTTGCCATTACCGGCATCGCTTTTCATAGATTCGTCTATGAAATCTATAATTTCACCCTTTTCCTTATTATAACGCTCGTCGAAATCTTTCTTCGCCTTGTCAATTTTTTGTATCTTCTTCTTAAGTCTCTCAAGATCTTTCTTATTAATACTCATACTATAATTATAAATGACATATATTTAAATGATTTGATTAGTCATCAAGCTCAAATTTCATAAAATAATTTAAGTCTGTTGTTGATGATTTTGGTACTTTGATATGAGTAGTTTGCATAACTTTATCTATCTGAAATTCGGATAGATTTGGATTCATACAAGCGTGGTCATTATTTAATCCAGCTTTTGGAAATGCTTCTCCATAACGAGTTACTTTAAACGATTCATTATTAAAATTTGATTTTCCTTTAGAATCATATACTATAGCAAAACTGATCGTTGGAAATGGAGTGTATGAACGCCTTTCTCCTCCAACTATCGGTTTCAATCTGACACAAGAATGATCTTTATGAATAAAAATAAAATGTGGAGCTATTCTACTTGTTTTTCTCGTTGTATTTCCGTGAATATCAATATATCCTCCGTGTGTACGTAATTTTACAGCATACATCGAGAATTTATTTTTTAGCAAATAATTCATTATACATCTTGACGATATCATTGGTCTGTACCACTTTAAGAACGATCTTAATTTTCTTCCTACCGTTCTTCTTTCATAATCGTAAAGCAAATCGTCCAACTCTTCGTGATCTTCCAAACATTCATCGTCCCATACCTCTAATTCGTGCTTACGTATTCTTTTTCCTCCTGTAATGAGATTAGACTGATTAGAATTACAACCATATTTCATTAGGATAATTAATAGAAGAGCAAAAAATATAAGTAATAATGGAGTTATGTTCATTCTATATATAATTTCTTTTAAAATTTATTTGTATTAGATTTTCTCCTTTTACGTGTAAGCCGTTTGAATATGTCTTATCTACTGTATCTACTATTTCCCAATCTAAATATTCTGCTAAGAAATGTGGACTATTTTTTTTGTATCCATTAGTAAATTTAATATATTTTATCGGTTCTTTGTTTTTGCGTTCTAATCTTGATTTAATCCAATTAGAGTTACGTCTAAACTCTTCCTGCTTCTCGCCAGAGACCATAACTTGGTATGCCGATCGCTTTAATGTTAAATATAGAGTTGCCATTATATATATTAGATTCCACTAAGGTTTGTCAAACGTCTTAATAGCCTTCTGAAACGCATCGGAATACGGAAACGTCTTGATGGAATTTGAGCTACGCAAGAGGAATTTACGAAGATTACGTTATTTTCAGTGAGACGTATTCCATTCTCCTTAATATCATCTAAAGATTCTAATTGATAAAACTTATTAAATCTTACGTCTTCTTGCCCTGTCAGACTAATTATAGCATCATTAATGGATAATCCTCTTCCGAAAACGAGATTTGAACTGCCTACAGTTAAAGACTTACCAGGAACTATGTTTGTGAAGTCTGATATAAAGTTTTGATAACCAGTTGATCCAACATCAATATAACCACCGCTGGGAGATACTGCTGAACCAAGGTATGGATGTACTGTATCATTAATTTTAAAGGTATGACTGGGTTTGTTCGTAGTTAAGAAGTATTTTTTTGTAGTTAGATCTAACCACGCAGCGCCATCTGTTACAGCCATCGAGCCATTGTATTTACCCAGAAGAGCATTATCTTTACTTACTACAACAATCTCATAATTAATATCATTTGTACTACGATTGATTGCTAATTGGAAGTATGCTCCTTTATTTAATTTTGTATTGGAAGCAAGTGCTGTAGAATGAGTTAATGTAGTAGCGTTATTACCTTGTTCTAAAACAGTGGCTGCGTTATTACCTCCTAAAGAAAAATCTATATTAATAAGGAATCCATCTCTCGTAGTAATTTCTTTTGAATTTGTCCAATTCTCTTTAGTCAATGTAGCTGGATTATATACTCCAGTTGGATCTGTTGCGGGGATTCCATCTATCCAGAAGGGATTTGGAATATTAGCATCAATTTGGAATATAGGACCGGTAGGAGTATAATCAGGATCGTAGTCAAAGATCTTATAATTAGTACTGTAACTTTCTTCTGTACTATTAGTAGTTATATAGAATCTCTTATTATCAAACCACGTATCTGGATCTGCTACAGTGTAATCCTTATTATAAATTCTATTGTGTGCGACTCCATCAGAATTAATGATGTTAATATCAAATGTTATTGTAGTAGAATTCTTTTTCTCTGCTAAGACTATAACATCGCTATATTGATCGCAAGGTACTAATATCGAAAATCCAGTAGCTGGAGTCTGTGTCAATGAATTATCAAAAAGATTATTTACTATACAATTTCTTGCTGTAGTATAACTCTCTGTAGGATCATTACTTGCTACATATAGATTATAGTCTGCTAACCAAGATGATGTATCACTAACAGTGATATCATTAGATATAGTAATTAAAGGTGTCTCATTATCTTGTATGATATTACTTGTTATCCTTAAAGTAGTGCCATTTAATACTTTAACCTTTACTCTTATTCTTGCTCCTTTGTTAAGTGGTTCCGTAACATCAAATAAATCCTGTACTACAGTATTTCCGTCATTATGAGTTAACATCAGAGCTGCCTCAGTCTGCCCACCTACTGTATTAAGAGGATCTGTTGGAGATAAGATTTGTAAAGAAAAGCCATCCTTAAATATATTAGGATCTATTGCCCAATTGGTAGGATTATCTACATATGTTTTGTAAGTCTCTGACTCTAAAGAAGATACATAAGTTATTTTATTATTAATCCAAGTAGCAGAATCATTTACAGCTATATCGTGAGTATCTGATTCTAATACTGATGAATTACTCTGAGTAAGAGCGAATATTAGTCTTACTGTTGTAGGGTCTTGTACAGCACTTGTAACTACTACAGATCCATCAGTGTTTATGTTAGCTAAAGCAGATCCGACATCTGTTGTATTGGGTATGCCATTGTAAGCATATCTTACAGCATTATTAGGACCATATGGATTCCAATCTTCTGTCGGTGCTATAAATTTAATGAGCAATCCTTCGTTTATTGTTAAACGATCAGATACTGCCCAATTCTTAGGGTTTGTTATAGTAGGATTAGAAACGTATTTATCTCCCTTGCTATTAGTAGTTATATAAGCTCTTTTGTTTGTGTGCCAAGTATTAGCAGTAATACTTGTAATAGTATGTGAATCTGTAGCAAGAATATCTCCATTATTTTGATACATTGTAAAACTAAATTTTACATCAGATGCGGATGTCATAAACTTAAGAGTATTCCACCCACCCTCACTAATCTTCTCTACATTAGTCTCTAAATCAGAGTATATGGTAGATCCATTTACAGTATATTCTACTATAGAACTATCGACAGGAATAGTAGTTTCATACTCTTCTGATGTATTATTAGTTGTAATATAAGGTTTTAAATCATAAGATTTACTAATTATATTATGTTCAATAGAGTAGAACTTTCTGTTAAATAACTGAGTTCCATCTCCTTGAGTAAGAGATACATTATAAGAATTAAGATTAGTAGCAATAGTATAACTAATAAATGGATTATTGTTAGTAATATACAAATTATGATTATCCATCCAAACTGAGTTATCTACAACATTCGCAAGATTAAATGCAGAAAATAATATATTATAATCCTTATCCTTTAATATAATAACAAAGTATATTTCTGTAGTGTTGGTTATAGCTACAGATAATTCTAAATAATCCCCATCTTGAATTTCAGGACCACTTGCGGATAAATTCGCTAAAACAGGATTATTTCCATTTGTAATATGTTCAATACAAGCCTTTCCTACATTAATAATAGGCGGTGATTCAGCTGAATAATTTGTTCCGGTATTAGTAACAGAAACTGATACTATTACTCCATCAAACGCATTTGCTGTAATACTTGCTCCAGCTCCAGTACCGCTGGAATCTGTAATAGTAGCATTTATTCCTCCTGTAGTATATCCTGTACCACTATTAACAATATTAACAGATATTATAACTCCATCGAGTATGACAAGATTGCCGATAAATCCTGATCCACCAGCAAAAGATATAGATGCTGTTGCTGGATTGTAATTAATTCCTCCGTTATTAACTATGATATTTTTAATAACTCCATCAGCTATACTAATAGTAGCAGTGGCATCTCCTCTAATATAAGCAGGAACAGTTCCTGTATATCCTGACCCTCCGTCTGTTATTTCTATAGATGTGATACTTCCATCTTCTATTATCGGTGTTAAATTTGCTCCTGATCCTGTATTTAATGTGTTATCAGGATGAGTTGGAGATAAATATCTAAATATAAATCCTTCATTTTCTGTAATCTGTTTAGCATTTGTCCAATTATTATCAGATATAGATAAATTTTCATAAGTACTCTTGTTAATAAATCCAATATAACCAGTTGATTGATTTAATGACTTATTTACATCATTTATCTGTACTGCCATAGTAGGATTGTTTAAAATATTGTATTCTTCATATATCGCAGCTGTGTTATATAAGTCAGTCTGAGTAGTATAAACACCGTTAGATACATTTGACTCTCCATATAACACATCTATAGGAGTTGTCCATTTGGAATTACTTATAGCTATATCCAACAAAGATCTTGTAGGAGCTAATTCTACCTGTCCACCTGTAGATATTTGTGGTAGAGCAATACCTAAATCGTATATCTTTTCAAATTGATTAGATTTAACAACAATAGCTGAATTTGGAGAAAATGTATTATTGGGATCTGTAGGAGGTATAACTGAAAATAACACTCCAGTAAAACTATTTAACGGACTTGTAATCTGTTTAGAAGATGCCCAATTGGTAGCATCCGCTTGTGCTCCTGAAAATCCTTCATACGCTTCTTTAGAGACAAGCCCGAAATAACCATATAAATCAGTAGATGTTACACCAGAGTATTTAAAATTGATAGTTCCTACTACATCTTTGTTAATAACAGCTGCTGTATTGTATGTAATACTATTAGTAGAATATTTACCATTTGTTATATTCGCTGATCCAAATGAATAAGCATTCGCATTCGCAGTAGATAGAGTCCATCCGAGATCTGATGGTAGTTTGAACGGAACATTCATAAAGGATGCCGATTCCGGATGGTGTATTAAACGGAATAATATGCCATTATTAGAAGTTAATTGTGGTGCTATTGACCAATTATTGCCATCAGATACACCGGTAAGAGATTCATATATAGTTTTATCTATATACCCTTGATAAGAGGTTAAGTGTTTTGTGTTCCTACCAGTATATTGGAATACTGCCGGCGTTGTCCTAATATCAATATCAGAAATCGCAGCAGTGTTATATCTGACAGTGTTAGTTCTGTATGTATTATTTTTGTCATTAGAAGATAAGAACGCATATGGGGCTGGTAAGTTCCATACATTCTTTGCTAATGTTAAAGGATATACATCAGATATAACCTCCATTGATAAACCTTCATAGGCATTTTTATCTAATACTCCAAACATAGCGTCTAATTGCTTAGATACAGCTCCTTTGTATAATAATGATACATTAATAGCATTAGCTTCAGCATCAATAGAACCAGCAGCGGTATCATAATATGTTGAACTGGTAGGAGTATATAAACCATCAGGCGTACTTGCTGAACCGAATGAAAAGGCTAGGGGTGTATTCCAAACAATATTTGGCAAAATCTTTAATGGACCACTTTGAAGATATTGATTAAAATATTGACTACTAACCATACCATAGCGGATATTAGGATATTTACTTAAATCTCCTAAATATTCTATTCCAATGTAACTATCATCTACTAAAGCTTCGGGATTGATACAAGCGGTATTATAATCAGTAGTAGTTGCCGTATAAACTCCATCAACAATTATTGGAGGAATTCCTTGAGGAAATTCTGAAGGATATATCCACGGAGGAGGTGAGCTTAATAATGATTTCAAGCCTATTCTATTAACATCATAAGGATCAAAATTGATCAGAATTCCTTCATTTGCTGTAATTGCCTGATTATTCGTCCAATCGGTTGGTTCTTTATCAAATCTCATATTTTGATAAGCATCTTTATCAATAAGACCTACGTACATATTTAATACTTTCGTCTTTTCTCCTGTATATCTAAATACAGCATAATTACCAGACTTCACATCTGTATCAATAATAGCAGCTGTATTGTAATTAGAAGAATTAGTAGAATATAAAGATTGTTCTTTGATATTAATAGCTGTTATTGCGTCACCTGTAATAATAGGCTCTAATACTGCTCTAATTGTAGGAGTTATATTACCTTTATTAATAGAAGCAGATGTAGCAGCTGCTACATAACCAGTACCTCCATTAGTTATAGTGATTTTTGTGATAACTCCGCCAAAGACAGTAGCAGTAGCAGTAGCATCTGAATTACCTCCTGTAATAGTTACTGTTTCTGAATGATATCCACTACCACCTGTGTTAGAGATTACAGATCCATTTCCATATGTACATAATAGAGGTGTGAGTAACGATTTATGCGATATAGAAAGAGGAATGTTCGCAGCATATTTAGGCATAACAAACCCAGAAGGTAATATTTTAGGGGTCAAATCAATAAAAGAGGGCTTTATTGATTCATCTGTCCTTCCAACAGATACATAGAATTTTTTATTACTTGCAAACCACGTATCACTATTAACAACTGTAAATACGTAAGATCTTGTAAGAGCTATTTCATTATTAGGTTGAATATATGATATTCCTATACTTATATGTGTAGGATCTATTTTACCAACAGCCATCAAAATTTTTCCATTTTCTCTTAGTTGTGGAATTCCTTCTGGAACGTCTGGTTCATTATTAGTAGTTCCATCAAAATTGACTTGTATTTCTGTAGCACTTAATATTCTAAATATAAAATTTTCATTAGCACTAATTTGATCATATTTTCTGGCAAAATTGAGATTTATATTTGCTATAGCTTCATATGTTGTTTGATCTGTAATAGCAAAAGCAGCATTAATATTTTGAGTAGTTGATGTATTTTGATAAACAACATAATCTCCATCTTTAATATCCTTATTCACAATACAAGCTGTATTAAAATTATTAGTACCAACATTGTAACTATTATCGGCGTCAAAAGTAACATCTCCATATGTATTACCTGCAGGAACAGCCCATCCAGCACTTTGAGCAGGTTGTCCGCCAAGATTTTGTCCAACTGATAATAAGTTTGTAGTAAAATCGTCACTATTATAATTTGGAACAATTCCTACATAAACTTCAGATAGATCTTCATTATCTGTTCCTGTATATTCAAATTCTACATATCTATCATTATCTGTAACATCTTTATCTAATACAACAGCTGTATTATATGAAGTTGATGATGTTTTATATTGATTACCTTCAGACGTTTCTTGCATAGTACTTATACCATATAAAGCACGAGCTGGAGGTGTTTCGTATCCAATCGCTCCGATGGCTGTCATAAATTGAGAAATTGTTTTTGTGGATGTAACAGGAATCACCACAATCTGATTTCCTTGAATAGTATTAAATCCGTGTTTTCTTGCTAATTTAGCATCTTTTGTTACGTTATTATTTGTTATACTTGTATATACGTATTCTGCTAACGATACATCAGGATTTAAACGGAAATAATCTGCTGTATTATTATTGTTATTACCAACAAACAATCCATCCTTTCTTGTTAAATAATTATATATTTTTTGCGGTACAGTCTTTGAGTCTAAGTTTGAAATTGTTAATTTTGTGTTTTCTGTGAGACCGTGTCCAGAATAGTATAAAGATAATAACGCTAATGTAGTGTAATCTACCCAATTTTGTACATCAGCATCAAAATCTGTCACGGTTGTCGAATTTAAGATGAACTTTTTATTAGCAAAATATCCTGATGAGATCATTACTGTAGAATATTGCTCACACTCTGCTACAGTATCGAAGTCTGTTTGTCTTGTAAATACAGTAGTAAATGTGGCACTTGCTCCTACCGATGTAAGTGAATATACTCCATTAGCTTTATCTTCTCCAACACCTTCTATGTTGCTGAATAACACTATATCGCCTATATCTATCTGTACTAAATTATTTGATTTTTTTGCTCCATTCTGAACAGACTTAATATGTGATCCAGAACTGGGTTCTATAAAAGCATTTACAGCGCTCGCATTACAATTAAATGTAATAGTTTTAGCAACGGCATCGTAAGCATAATTATCAAAAGGTGAAATTGCGATGTTAGTAACAACTTTAACATCGGTTGATTTGTTCTTGTATTCAAAATTATCTGGTAGATTAATAGCAAATCTTGTACCTGAGAGAGTATCATTAGCAAATTGAAGAGGTCTGGGTGGATTTCTAAAAACCAAACTTAATGTGTCAAATCTTGTTATAGGATCAGTAAATACATATACAGGAGATACAGGACTGGCATAATTTTGTATGTCTGGAGCATTTCCTACTTGTAAAACATCAAAAGCAAAAGTATGTCTAACTCCACCCAGATCTGAGAAAGATTGCATAGAAGTCTCTTTAATTTCCATTAAAAATCTATTTGAATTAAGTTGATTCAAGAGTGGATTTCCAGAACTCGGAGGATTTGGTACTAATATAGGAATATTTGTAAGAGCGCCCCATATATTTGATGGTAGAGAATTAGAAGGTAGTTCAGGCATTGGCCAAGATTGAACTTCTATTTCTGTAATATCATTTAATTGAGTACTAACACCAATCATCTGATCTCCCGTTATACCTCCGCTTCTAATGTTAAAAACATACAATCCTTTGTCTGGATCTGAAGAAGATAAATCTCTCTGAGAACTATCTAATACTAAATAAACATCACTCGCTCCGAGTCTTTGATCTACAGGTCTTCCGCATATAATATCAACTTTAGATGACTCTTCTCTATCTTGCCTACTGAGTTCCGTTAGTAACATCTGTTTAGGATCTTTTGGCATAGATTTTGTACTATTACAACGTGTATGATGTTGCATTAATCTATATATATAAGATCATACATTACAAAAAAATTTGAATTAGATTACGACTATCATTCATAATTTTTAGGTTCTGTAAATTTTTTTGCTTTATAATTTTTCTTATTGGATATTACAGTAGATACTAATATATCTTGAGTAATTATCTTATCTTTATTGATACCATTACTTATTAATTTACACATATCTTTATCTAATCTTATTTTTCCCTCATAATGTTTTAATATACCTTTCAGAACTTCATCCCATTCATCTATATCGTGATTATTTATTAAATATGATTGTATCTTCATCATCAAAAAAGAAGCTAAATATTCTCTATCTTCCTTACCTCTACGATAAAGATTGATTGTTTTTTGTTTTAATATTTGACATAAGACCAATCCTATGATAATATATTTAACATTATCACGATATGTTGGATCTGGTTCAAAACTTACGTCTATATTATTTAATAAAGGGAGTAGAGTATTTAAAGTATTTTTTATCTTTCTTTCTTTAATGACTGAATCTTTTTCTATTTCTTGAAAGAGATCGCTTAAAAGGTTCTGCTCAGACGCAGCAGCCCATGAATTATTATGATCAGATAATTCAAGAGATCGATTTACATTTTCAAAACTAACTTTTACATTGACATTTAAATTAATATTAATATTCAATGGATTATTGTTCTTATCCATAAAATCTATATATATTAAATCAAACATCTAAAATAATTATCCTGTTGTAAATATACCTTTAAGTAATTGACTATGATATTTTGGTGGAATATGTAATGTTATGGCTTTAATATAATCTGTAGCACTAACAAATATATTCCATTCAATATCATATAGAAATTCTATTTCCAATTTATTAAGTTCATCCATAGTTATTCCTAAAATTTTACTAAAACATCTACTATTAAATCGAACATCTTCTATTGTTTTACAAGCAATATAGAAGGCAATTGCTACCAATCTATGCGCATTCCATTTGTTTATAAAACTTATCCCTTTACTGTTATTATTTAAAAATCTTTCTATAAATATCACCATACCAATATAACAGGATGGATGACATCTTGTAAGCCGAAAATATTTCATATAGTACTTAATTGTAAATGAGGGTAATATCTTGCTACAATAAGGACTACCATTCGCACTACACTGATATGACTGATTAATTTGATTGTCATATTTTTTGCCTATAAAATATATAATAGAATTTACACTTTTCAAATAACCCATTATAATCCTAAATAAAGGACTCAATTAGCATTCAATATTCTTGAAGAAATTCTTTTCAAAATATACAGCTCATTGGTTGCCTACAATAATAAAAATTCATTTTTTTTAAAAGATGCTATAAGTATTACTTGATAATCTACTAACAGTACATAGAAACATATTTTCCGTTATGAATAATCGCCAACCTATTCCATATAAAAAATACACTTCCATCAAATTTAATTCTTCAAGAGATACTCCTATAACACGAG
>Ga0115008_10001718_pt1 | contig 17955 bp, 24 predicted proteins | sample FraStrMetagenome_FD_87164 | JGI IMG/M metagenome (GOLD analysis project Ga0115008, IMG submission 87164) | Marine eukaryotic phytoplankton communities from Arctic Ocean - Fram Strait ARC3M Metagenome | ecosystem: Environmental > Aquatic > Marine > Oceanic | place: Fram Strait | collected...
ATACAATGTGGAGATCTATATACGAACAACCATCTGTTGAAGATGCCAAAAATAAATTACTATCATATGCAGAAGAAAATAATATCGATGAGACAGAGTTAAACCTGTACAGCGATCATGATATAAAAGACATCTATGCAACAAAAGCATTACACAATTTAGCTGTAAAAATACAAACAGGTGAGTATGGAAACAAATATCCAGAAGCTACACCCGAGAACTGGGAGATGTATGATAATATTATCAACGCATCGAGTATTGCTGACGCAAAACAATTGTATACGGAGTATGAAAAAAAATACCCAGACTTTTATAAACAGCCTGAAAATGGAAATACTAATGAATACCCTAATGGAGAAGGTGACCATCATAATGGAGAAGAAGAACATCATAATGGAGAAGAAGAACATCATAATGGAGAAGGTGAACCCGACCATAATGGACAAGACGGTTGCACAGAAAAAGTATGTGATGCGGGATATAAGTTTCGATTTAAAAATACCTTTAAAGTTGCGACAGTTGACGGACGTGCAACATTTTTATTAGAAGAACTTGAGCCAAAGATTGTTGACATACTAAAAAGCCAAGGACAAACTATAGATCAAGATCAAGAGCCTTTTAACATTATGCGCGAAGTTGTTCATAACTGGATGTTTGAGTTCAATATAGATGGCACGCCTTCTCGTTTTGCACCCCTTATGAAATGCGATCACGATTTCGGGGAAAGTAATGGACAACCAACTATAAATATCAAAACATTTCCAGAATCTCCATTTGTAGATGGGGATGGTTCCGAAAAAGAGATTTCATGGTATCAATGCAGTGAATATCCATCAGAGCCAGACGTGAACAAACAGCAACCAGAGAAATCTGTGCCTGTGCAGCAACCAGAGAAACCTGTGCCTGTGCAGCAACCAGAGAAACCTGTGCCTGTGCAGCAACAGCAACAAGAGAAATCTGTACAGGAAGATAAACCATTTATACCACATGATGCTGTCGAGGGAGTGTTTACTCAACCCGGAAGTGCTTTTGATAACGGCGACCAGATGTTTACTCAACACGGAAGTGCATTTGATAACGTTGTAGATAACAGTGCACTAATTGCTCCCCCGGGTATATTAGGACCATCTTCCCTTACGCCACCAGACACACGACCTGTCAACATTATTATTACAAGTAATGTGGGACCATATGGACAGGTTGCCAATCCTCCACAACCTGTCCAGCAACAAATGAACTATCGTCACGAAATAGGAGAGAAAACAAATACACAAATAAACAAAACAATGAGCTTTATGGAACACGTAATGACTACTTCTCAAAAATAACTATATGTAGAGAATACTTAACATATGGATTTTTGAATGATACTATATATTTTTAACTGTACACAATATATAGTATAAATCACATGGATACGAACTCAATAATAATATTCGCAACTGCCATCGTTATATTTATGATATTACTTTTCGCAATTATTAGAAATAAACGGTGTCCTCGAGAAGGCATGGAGGGATTGAGCCCCGACGCATCAATGCAAAAAGCACTTGCAAATGGAATTATAATTAACACACCTGCTCCACCTAGCCAACCAGCGAATGGAGCTTCCCAGCCTGGCAATATTGTAGTGCAGCACGACTTAGGGGAGAAGGCGATGGCCACTTTGGAAAAAACCAACGATATTCTTGCAAAGATCGACTTAGTTAATGTAGAAGAAAAAATGAGGGCGACCACCGAATCTAGAGATGGAGCAATCGATAACTACAACTACTTTAAGAAAAACGGGCTACCTCTTGTATACTACGGTCCAGGTGGATCCAACGCAAAAGTTCTAACACACGGCGGAAAGTTTGCTATTGTTGTAGTCAAACCAAATGGCACGACGATGAACTTTGTGGAAAAAGACAAGTCATATGAAGGATTTTTCGAGAAGGCAGTCATGCCCAAACCAAATAGTCAAATGCCAACTATCCCCAAACAACTTTCAAATATTAGTTTTTACGATGATAATGGAAACGTTGCAAAGGTCTATCGTGCACAAAACGGCGAGTTTATTGTCCAAGTAGATCAGGCAAATGGAATGGAAGTTATATATACTCCAAACAATATGTACACCTACAACACGAAAAGGAGCAAATCGTTCCATATTGGAAATGGAAATACGATAAATGATAAACAGTCCAGTCTCAAAACTTTAGAACTAGAAGATGGTGAGTTAATAAATAATGTTAACAACAATAGCATTGCTAACGGCCTCCCATCTAGTATGATCCCAGCAGGAGAGGAGGATAAATACATACTAAAAACAGAAATAGTTCCTCCAGTGTGCCCACGTTGTCCATCTATTTGCAGTTCAAATGCTGATAACCAAGAACCTTCTTGCCCATCATGTGGAAAATCTGGAAAGGGTGGTTGTAGCTCTGATGTAAGTTGTCCTAACGTATCGGGTGGTCCTAATGATAATATCTCACCCAACAACGCATATGATCCAGTAGATAACAGCACAGATAAGTATTCGCAATACAGACACAACAATAAGTTCTTACCAGTTCCTATGGTAAGCGATTTCAGTAATTTTTAGGTGTAAGTAATGATTAGAATAGAAAAGACCACATGATCCCCAAAAAGTTTATTCCGAATGTCAATAAATATACCACTGCAACATTGTATCCTAGAAACATTGACCCAAATACAGATAATATGATGAGTTTCAAATAGAAATAGTTGCATGCAATACAAAGATTAAACACCGGAATAATTGCTTTATGTAGTGCTAGGTCTACTATCATTCTTTGATTAAAAACGTACAGACATTTCATTGAGCACACCAAATTATTTTTTTGTCGATGATAATTTACAACATTTCCCTTGCATATCATACATGGTTTGAATGGTAAATGGAAATATATTTCTCTTCGTAGTTCAATCGGTAATCTTCTTACTAATTGATCGTTCATATATATTTCGTATACTATTATTTATGCGAAATATGTAAATTATTTATATCCACATGACTTGGATATACATCTAATATCCTATATGCAAATATTTTCTATACAATATATAGTAGCACAGATGCAAGAAATTTTAGGCACAGAACTAGAAGTAGGTCAAGAATATTATGTGATGAAACAGGAAAAGAACCCTTTGAACAGTGTCGATGGGCAGTGGGAAACCCGAGTGAAATACTCGGGTACATACACTGGTCGAATATTTTACAAGTATCTTAATTTTATTGTAACACAAAAGTTTTTCGGGAATTTGCTACCTGGAAACCAATATGAGCGGATTAGTTATAACACACCTTCTCGAGCTTTTGAAAACTTTAGAACGATATTTTACAAAAAGACCGACACACCAAAAAATCAAGAAATGAGGGACAACCGGCAAAAAAAAGAGGCGTTGACGCAGATGCTCGGAGAACTACCTGTTCACCAACATCGCGCCCCTGATGGACAATCCCAATTTGCCAGACCACCTGGTGCAAAACTTGATGATGAAGGTTACTTTGGAAATAAAGGCGGGCGTCGGAAGCGCACGTTGCGCCGCGCCTCTAAATCCAAAAAGAGACGCAGCGCAGCGCGTTCAAAAAAGAGACGCGCGAGGGCGAACAAACACAAGAAAACAAGAAGAACAAAGAGATATTAGATAATGTAAATATGTCAATACGGATATTTTTCAATACAAGATATATATATATATATATGATGGCAGCCGAAGAAGTAGCCCCTGCACAAATACAAGAAGTTTTAGGTACAGAACTGGAAGTAGATCAAGAATATTATGTAGAAAAACAGTTCCGTATCGCGCAGAGTAATGGAGAGCAAACTTGGCACACCCAAGAAAAATACTCGGCTATATACTATGGTCCATTTGAACACAATCAAGGAGGATTTATAGCGAAACAAATTTATAGGGGGAGGGCTATTGTTAATAAAATGTATTATCATCCACTTACGTATTCCACAGATCAGAATACCAATGAAGAGAATAGAACGCGATTTTACAAAAAGACCGACACGCAAAAAAATCAAAAAATGAGGGACAACCTGCAAAAAAAAGAGGCGTTGGAACAGACGTACGAACAACTAGACATTCATCAATATTACGGCAATGATGGACAACCCCAATTTGCCAGAGGTCCAGATGGAAAATCTTATCTAGGTGGTGGCGGACGTCGGAAGAGCACGTTGCGCCGCGCCTCTAAATCCAAAAAGAGACGCAGCGCAGCGCGTTCAAAAAAGAGGCGCGCGAGGACGAACAAACACAAGAAAACAAGAAGAACAAAGAGATAGAAAGAAACCGATAAATATATGATAATATTATTATCATCATGTATTTTTGCAATCCCACAAGTTGATTGTCTCCCATACGAATATCCCATAAGCAACCACATACATTCACCATGGATATATCCGACGTTGCACTTATTACAATGATTACCGATGCATTACATGCATACAAACCTCCTGTGCAGCACCGCGCGACCAAGGCTGACTTCGCCGCGGAGCACACCGACTTCGACCGACGCATCCAAACAGAGTCTGTTCCTGGTCACCGAGAACAGGTCGAATACTTTACTCTTTCTTTTCACTGTCATTTATGAGTTTCTTCTCACATTTTTTATCCATTTGAAATGATGAACCGTGTACACTTTGAGGAACAATCTTAATAATACATTTTGATTTTTCTCCAGAATAAAGTGGTGTCGTGCATCCCTTTTCTTTCTTAGACTTATTTTTCAATGTTTTGCGTATTTGTTTGAGTTTCCATACTTTATCTGATTTATCTCCAGTGCATCTGGATCTAAAGTGCTCATATCTTGTTTTCACATCACAATACGAGAGATTTGATTTCTTCTTTAACATTTTATTCACTAGTTCGTGTAAGTCGTATATATATTTTGAAAATGTTTCTCTATTTTTGAAAACCTTCGTGCTAGGAGGAAGAGATTTAAAATTATTTTTTAAGTTCATGCGACAATATTTACAAGGTAATACATGATGCAGGCTACATAAAAACTTTTTATAATGTTTTTTATCCGCGTTCGTCGGATTTACTGGATAATTAAAACTTATTGTGTGCAACGTATGCCATAAACTTGGTCCCCAAACAGTGGTTAACATACCGTCTCCACTATTGAAATCATTATCGCCAAAAACAGCTTCTTTTGTCTTAACCACACATTTTGAAATATCTTCAGATGTCTTTTTAGAAGACTTTTTTTTACGCGTGGTCTTAGCACTCTTGTGCTTTCTTGAATGAGATTTCTTATATGTCTTTCCACCACTAACCATTTTAATTATTATTCAATACGTATACATTATACACAGAATAATTATTTCAAATATAAATTACCTAGATTTATTATGAAATGTTTTTAGAATGTCGTTAATCTTTTCTAAATTTTCAAGTTTAGGCGCACTACTTACTGAGGTAACATTAGGCACAACAACATACGGTCTTAACATATTCTCAACACTAGCATAATATTCATGTTCGCTAACATAATCAAACCGATTTATCTCAATAACATCTCCATTTTCATTTGTATAAATCATTTGTGATCCTTATAATACTAATGTTTAGTCTTTATTCTTTAATTTCGTTTGTTAGTATATAAATATACTAGCTGTATAATACAAATAGGTGATTTGCTATGTTTAACCTTATCGAAAAAATAAAACAAAAACCTATGTTTTATGCAATGTTATTACTTGCGGTAATTGTTCTTTCTATTACAGCTTATTACGTAATAAGAAATACACAAACAAAAATGAAGACACAGTTAGAAGATGGAGAAGTAAAGGCTGGTAGTTCAAAAGATGCTGAAATTATGTTCTTCTATGCCAACTGGTGTCCTCACTGTAAGGCGGCTAAACCTCACTGGGAAGAGTTAAAGGAGGAATACCAGGGAAAAAACATAAACGGATATACTTTAGTATTTACCGATATCGACTGCACAGAAGAAACCCCTGATGTCAAGGAAAAAACTAACGAATACGAGATCGAGGGGTATCCTACCATTAAATTAGTAAAAGATGGACAAGTAGTCGACTATGACGCTAAGCCAACAAAAGACACATTAGAAAAGTTTATTACCACCGTATTATAATTGTAGAATTATCACATGCGGCAATACGTAATATATTGTATACAGTTACACATTGTATACAATATTATTGAATATATTTGATATTGATATTAAGGTGACATCTAATATCATGCAGATTATTTTTCTTTATCTCCAGTTGAACTTATTTTTTTAAGTGTCTTCTTTTTTAGAGGAAGACGACTAATCACGGAGCTTTTCTTCGCGTCCATATTTTTGATTGTGTATTTTTTAGATGTTTTGTTATATTGAAGTCCAGGTATACCGGTAAGTTTTCCACTAATTGCATCATATTCTACGTCCTTTACGCGAATTAGCTTCTTCTTATCCAAACATCCTCTTATATATTTACATAACTCCACTGACTCAGTTTCATCAAGACAGTTATCCTCTGTGTATTTAAGTATAAACTCGTGCACTTTTTGCATTTTAACTGTCATATCTAATTTGTTCCATCCTTCTGTGTTCTCGGTTACTGGAGACTGTTCTAAAAACTTTTCCAGGTTATTCAGTCTTTCAAAGTTGTCTTCTCCATATTCCATTGAACATGGAACGCCTGTTTGTATCATCGACTTATACTGAATGTGTTTTAGTTCAAGGCATTCATTGCCACCATCTTTGCACGCAGATTTTTTCGTATTTTCATTTGCCATAGCTTCTTGATCGTTGGTATGTATAGTCTTGTTGTTCAAATCCATATACTTTGTTATATCACTTTAAGTCTAATTCGTTTTTGTATATATTGTTTTACCTAGTGGTTACTATCAATTTGATGAAAAAATATTTACACATATCTATTTCTAGACATAATATAGTAGGTTATAATATACATTGTGATATGAACCAATCAAAAAAGGTCGTTCATCTATCAAAATCTTTAAAAGATCGTTTTTCAAACAAACAACATCGCGGAAATACAAGTAGTTCAACGGGGGTCAACAGTAACGATTTGTTATTCGATGATCGTTATTATACGCATCCCATACAGCTAGATATTATCGGATCGTTGTATTCAAATCTAACAAATAAAACACAGTTTCCAATACAGTTTCAATGCGTCTGTGAACAAATTACTCGTCACATCAATACCAAAGTTTCAAGCTATCAAATGCAAGATAAACTTAAAAAGAGAGAACTAACTGATCAGTTTGTCAAACGCAAAGACATTATCACTATGCTGAAAGATTGCAACCTAACGTGCCACTACTGTCTAGAAGACGTGTTTATTGTGTATAAAAACAACCAGGAAATGCTGCAATGGACATTGGATAGGTTAGATAACTCTATTTCACATACGAAAGAAAACGTGGTTATTTCATGTTTAAAATGCAACTTGAAAAAAGGACGAAAAAATGAAGACGATTTTATTTTTACAAAACAACTCACCATTACCAAAAGAGAGAGTGATGACATTGAAGACATACAAAAAAAAGACGAAATATACGAAGATGCATGCACAGACGAAATACAGAGTTATATGGTAATAAGTGATATTGAATATTCTCAAGATGTTTAGTCAATGACAACGGGTTATTAGGTTAGTACTCCAAATAGAATATATCTACTATGTATATGTTAAAAAAACAACGATGGTCATGGAGTGACACTGATTCAAATAATCAAGTTGAACGCTCACCACTAAGTGCAGATCCAAAAAAAAAAGAACAGACTATAGAAACTAATAAACAAAACATCGTGTCAGATAATCCAACACAACAAAAAGACGAAAATGTGAAATCGGTTGACTATTTAGATACGTTTTTTGATGATAAACATATGAGGGAATCTACGTATGAAAGAATGTCAAAACGAGAACCTATGGTGCAAACAGGAACTAATCCATATCTTCAAAATAGTTACATTGACGGAATTACTATTCGAGACAAATATCTAATGCCATATCATGAATCAAAACCTAGAACAAAAAAAAATGAAATCGAAACATAACACATTTTATGTTATTGATATTTACATATGTATCAATAACACATTAAGTTTATAGGAGAGGGCCGAACGCCTCGTTTAGATTGCTGGAGGTCATGCCTTCATTCATATTCATCATAGCACTCACTGCTCCAGCAAGTTGCTGAGGATTATTAATTGACATCGATCCAAATGTTTCTGAATCATAATCTCCCATACCCTCTTTATCTTTGCTTTCCTCTTTGCTTTCCTCTTTGCTCTCCTCTTTGCTCTCCTCTTTGCTCTCCTCTTTGCTCTCCTCTTTGTCAGTGGGCGCATCAACTGCTTCATCGCCCTGTTTCGACATTTTGCTTAGGATTGTTTGTCTCTCTTCACTAGTTCTTGTACCAATAAAGATAACGCCAATAATCAATATTATCAACATTAAAATGGGCAACGCAAGAACCAAAAACCAAGATACACCAGGATGACCTTGATCGCATAACCACCCAAGCAAAAATGCCCATAACAACACAGAAACCGCATGTATAGAAACGCCTAAAATGCTATCCGCCATAAGACTTGCCAAAATAGAGACAACCGATATCACTAAATAAAGCTTTGCAGGATCACACAATTGATGTAAAGGCTTAAAAAATGGCATTGTGCTTTTATATAAGCAAATAAATTAAATGTCCAAATGTGTAAAAACTAAAAATTCATTACATAGTTTCACCATGAAGCACTGGTTTTGAATGGCGTATCAGATAAATATACGCTAACAAAAAGAAAAAGATTAAAACAAGAGGTAAAACTAGTAAAAGCCATGACATACCAACAAGTTTGTTTTGACATAAATACTCAAGTAAAAACGTCCACAAAAATACGACCATTAAATGAGCTATCATGGAAAATAGTTCAATATGCACCAACGCAAGAACAATCGTAAACGAAAGAGAAAATAACAAAAATAAAACAGAAGGTGGACAAAATCTTAGTTCACTCATATACAACCAGGAGACCTTTATTGATATAACGTAGCAAAAAAACTATATCTGTAGGTCAAAAACAAACACTAAATAACAATATAAAGCCTGTTCTTGGGTAGTATATAATACTAGACAATGAACACATATTCAACACAAAATGACCTCTTGTTAAATAACCTTCTTGCCTTTTATAATAGAGATGGAAACTTTCAAAAGATGCTATCCGTAGTTACGGGAGAATCCGCAGTCTCGCTAAGAATAGTGGACTGGTTTGCTACAAACTTTGCAAAAAAATATTATACCGTCTACACAATCTACGATGACGCAGCAGGTGAAAAAGAACAACAAGGCTCGCGGTTTAAGGTGTATAATGATTACAAACTAAAACTAAAGGCTTATTCTAAAAAGAGGTTCGACCCATTCTGCCGGTGGGATCGAATTAACGTGCCCTATAAAAATGGTTCATCCATACAAACAACAATTGGACAGCTTAACTTTTTTAAGTGGGTCATTGAAAATAAAGTCGTAGAATATATCGAAACACACTATGATACAATTGAATGTGACATGAATAGTCGTAATAGCACTTCCAAGAAAAAGGAACCCATCGTATCCGAAAACTCTAAGACAAGAAAGAAGCGAGAAGAGTTGTCAATATCTGCAACCAAGAGTATCAAACGCGAAGATATTGAAATCGTGCTATCATTCAACTAAATATCTGTATACAGTAATTTCGATTTGTAAGATATAAATATATATCATTATGAATATATATTTATACGTCGAAAACTACAATATTGAACATAACTAATGGGAACAACACAATCAATTCAATCTGTAAGAAAAGTAAGCTTTGAAGACATTATTGATACAGTGTTTCAAAATAAAAACAGTTGTCTTTTAGTCAATACTCTGCCAATTACCGATCAAGAATGCCTCATTTCACATACGCTTCCTGCGTCTGCAGAAGAAAGCACTATAAACACAAGCATTTCTCAAAATAGAGACATCCCTATTATACTCTACGGAAGAAACACTGGAGATAACTCCGTTCTTATCAAATACGAACAGTTAAGCAAACTCGGATTTAGATATGTATATATTTATCCAGGGGGAATGTTTGAATGGCTTCTATTACAAGAAATATACGGTTCTGACAACTTTCCAACAACATCTAAAGTAAAAGACCTCTACAAGTTACGTCCGAATAAAGTTTTACAAATACATTTATTACGTTCAAATTAAAAACAGCCAATTTTGTTTTGTTTACATAATATAAAGATTACTACATATGAACACCCCTCCAAGATTAAAACGACGCAAACCCAATGATAGTGACACACCTAATGATAACAGAACACCTAATGATAACGGCACATCAAAAACACCTAGTACACTAGATACAGTTATTGTGTCCGAAAACGGAAATTATAATCCAGGGCAGACAGAACTGCTGGAAAAACACGAACAAAAGAGGGTTAGAGACGCAGCTTCAGCAAAATATGCAAGACACGTAGTTAAAGATATATTATTCGACGGACATGGAAATAAAGTATATGTTCCCAACGGAAGATCGCCACTATTTCATTTAGAACTTGCAACCAAGCCCGAAATTCTTAGCTGGAAAAATGGGCTAATAAACTTATATAATATGAACGGCGAACACTTCACAACAGATAATCTTTTTAATGCCATTACCAGTGAGCAAAGTAACCTAGCGTCACAATCTACGAACAACTCTGAAAATACATCAAAAGAAGACTTCACAGATAGTTCGCCCAGAACGAACAGTTTAAGCTCTGGATCATCAAACAATACACCGAATAGCACGCCGCCTGGCACTCCATCATCCAGCAACATGAATATATCAAAAACTGGAGGAAAAAAGAAGAAAACTCAAAAAAGAGGCGGGGATAAACTAGATGCGAAGTTTATTCAAAAAATGAAAGGAAAGCCAACAGGATATATGTTTACACACAAAGGGCAAAAATATGAAGTGGTTGCAAACGGACATTATAGAAAGGTTCGCCACACTGGCGGGGGAAACAACACAAAAAAGAGATCACCATCTACATACCGCAGACGCAGTCGCAAACTAACAATATAATTACTAATTTAAAGATTTGATAATAGTAATTATATATATACACATATGGATAATATGCCAGGAACATGTAACATGCAATCTTTCACCAGAAAAGCACGCCTAGAGGATTTTTTTGATGATGATGAAAATTACGAATCTCCTCATCAAAATAATAAAAATAAATATAACTCCAAGAATGATAATGAGTTTATCCCCAAAAATCAGAAAGAATACGGTGACAGAAAAAGAATTAAACCGTGACGCACGGGAACAAAAAGCCAACAACAAATTGTTCCCAACGGCTTCAAAAAGGGATTTCGAAAATAAAGATATCACAAATTATATTATGTGAATGACGTAATTCAACTAGACGAATAAGTAATGCACATTATTTATGTTCAGTAAAATACCGACAACATAGTTACACAATTCGAGATAACTATATTTTCCCACGTAACGTACGCAAAAATGTCAAATTGACATTTTTGTGTAAGACCACACACCTATAATCTAACATCTGTAATATACCTATAATATCATTTTTAGAACCTCGCCTTCAATCACGTTAATCCAGTCAGTTAATTTATCTGGACTGTCATATATATTAATGTTTCCATCCAAGTTTACGATATCCACACATTGGGCGGACATTTCTACCATCATCTGCTCATGGTAATTATGACAACCCTTCAAATAATCCAAAGATATAGAACTTTCGCCATCCCTGTTACGCTGCTGTGTTCTTTCGTACGCTACATTAGGATCAGTGTTAACGTAGATTATCTTTTCAATCGCGAAATCAGTTATAAACGTATCAAACCATGTATTGTATATTTGATAATTGACATCTTCAATCTTTTCACTATCGTAAAGCATCTTTGCAAACACATACTTATCTGTATACAGACACCTCTCAGTAATAAATATGCTATCGGGATTTTTATTAATTGCGTCACGCATAAGAGCCAATCTAGAGATATACGCCATCATTTGAAACGAAAACGAATACTTGTCTTGGTCGCTATAAAACTTTTCTAACATTGTCATCCCATTTTTATCCTTAATATTATTCCACAACTTTACTGGTTCGTCGAGGAACACCATCTTATTGTCATCTTTATATTTTTCCTTTAAGTTTTCCAGAAGAGTTGACTTACCAGAACCAATGTTTCCCTCAATACTAATTATCCTAGCAATACTCATACCAGACGCGACATGCGTTGTTGAACTACTAGCACAAGATGTTGTCATTAGATTGCGATTTGAAACGGTTTTGCAATTATTTACCTATCCTATGTTTGGATATTTATGTATTCAATTTCACGAAATTATAGCATCATATGAAATTGAAAGTGAAAATATACTTTCCTAAATAGGTATAGACAAACAATCGGTATTATACCAGGTCACACAAAAGTTAACGCGTTAATTAAAACGAAAACAGAAGTATGGATCTAAATCAGGTAAAGCTAACAAAGACAGAATGGAACTCAACTGAGATCCCCATCTCTTCAAAAGAGATGCAAATCGTGAAAATGATCATGGATGGATATGATAACATCAATATTCGTGAAAATGAAAATCAATCCATCGCACATTTCATGAAAATGACCACTGTTGCGGGGGTTCACGATTACACATACAACCGATACTTTGAAAAGGAGATTTCAAACATTGACAAATCTCTCGCACCAAAAGTAAACGATAAAAAAATGAGAAAGGCTGACAAAATGAAACTAGACTTAAATAGCAAAAATGAAATCGGAAATGTCGACTACTTCGAAAAAAAAATCATAAATACACTCAACTTACTTGTAAAATGTATCGCGACTGATGGATCGAAGGTTCGCACACAAAATATGATTACATTTCACCTACATTATGTTACACTACACAAACTGTTGCAGTTTAAGGTTGCCGATCTAAACACACACGTGACACAGTTCGCCAAGAATATTCTTAACAAATATGAACACCTTGTTTCGCTTGAGGAGATTTTCAAAAATGCAGACACCATCCTAGAAAAAAATAAAACGATCATTGACAACGACGATATTTCACTATATGTTCACCAGCGCGAAATATTCAGAAGCCTCAAAAATCCGCAGTTTCAAGAAAGAAAACAAAAGTTCGACGAACTTGCGGAAGAACTAAAAGTGGTAGACGAGGACGATGATGACGAACTCGTCGACATCATGAAAGATACTTCCAAACAATTAAGAACTCCCACGCGATCAACACTTGTTCTTTACTCGGCTCCCACTGGAACTGGAAAAACACTTACTCCGCTGGCATTGTCTAACAATTACAGAATACTCTTTGTCTGTGCGGCCAGACACGTTGGACTTGCACTTGCAAAAAATGCCGTTTCCGTTGGAAAAAAGGTTGCATTTGCATTCGGTTGCGAAACCGCTGACGACATTCGCCTACATTATTCAGCAGCGAGCGTATACGCACGCAATAGAAGAACGGGCGGTATCGGAAAGGTTGATAATTCAGTTGGAGATAAAGTAGAAATTATGATCTGTGACATCAAATCGTACACATCGGCAATGCACTACATGATGTCATTCAACCCCATTGACAATATACTCATGTATTGGGATGAACCAACCATCTCAATGGACTATAAAGATCACCCATTACACGACATGGTCGGAGAAATGTGGAGACAGAATATTATACCAAATGTTGTCCTATCTTCTGCTACATTACCACATATTGATCAGCTAAGGACGGGCGTTATTCGCAACTTCTATGAAAAGTTTGAAGACGCCGATCCAACCACAATCAACATTCAAAGTCATGATTCGAAAAAATCTATACCCATCATCGACCGGAATGGATACAGCGTTGTCCCACACTTCTTGAAAGAGTGCGAAGACTATGACATCATGAAGAGTATTGCAGACCACTGCAACGAAAATAAAACTTTGCAAAGATACATGGATCTTAAAGAGTGTATTGGACTAGTTAATATGGCCACCGATAACGATTATGTATCCGACAAAATGGCGTTTGCCAAGACATTTCACGATATCGACTCCATTACGATTTCCAAAATCAAAGACTACTACCTCTATATTATTCAACATATCAAAGGAGGAACATGGGGAGGTCTTCTTATCAACCTTAAAATCATGAGAAGACAAAAACTGGTATCAAACACAACAGTAGACAACTCGGGGAAAAGATTACGCAAATCCAGCAGCATCGGCCCAGGCGTCACATCTGGAACAAAACCACCCAACCCGCCAACATACTCATCCATTTCCAAAGCATGCGAGGGGGAACCACTCGCAAAAATGCAAAGTGTTGCGTCACCTCCGCCACAAAATACCAATGAACTACCAGGTTCATACATCACAACAAAAGATGCGGAAACATTAACAGATGGACCCACCATCTTTATCGCAGAGGATGTCGAAAAAGTTGCAAAGTTTTATCTCAAACAGTCTTATATTCCCGCATCAGTTTTAACTACCATTCTCGAACATATTGAACATAACAACAAACTCAGCGTTCGCATCGCAGAATTAGAAGAACGACTAGAAGACGAAGAAGCCAAAGGATCCGCTACAAACACAACGGCAAACACAGGAAAGGGGAAAGACAAAAACAGTAAAAGCAAATCTAACTCCAAAAAAATAGACAGAGAAATCGAAGCGGAAAGTAATGGACGCAGCACGAAACTAACCAAAATACACGATGAACTCACTGGTCTACAGCGTTCTATTCGATCGGTGGAACTGGCTGACGTATTCGTTCCTAACAAAAGTTCGCACATCGAACGATGGGCAAGCAACATTGAAACAACGAGTGCATTCACAAGTAACGTAACTGAAGAAGACGTGCATGATATCATGGCAGTCGACGGCGTAAACGACATCTGGAAGCTACTGCTACTTATGGGCATCGGCGTATTCGCCAACCACAACAGCAACTCTTACACAGAAATCATGAAACGCATGGCGGGTGAAAAAAGACTTTATCTTATCATTGCCTCCAGCGATTACATATATGGCACAAACTACCAGTTCTGCCACGGATACATCGGAAAAGACGTCGAACTTACCCAACAAAAGATGTTGCAAGCCCTCGGACGTATCGGAAGACACAACGATCAGAAGGACTATTCCGTTCGACTTAGGGAAAACAGTCACGGAAATCTCCTGTTTGTTAAATCGGACAACACAATTGAAGCCGACAACATGAACAGATTGTTTTGTGAAATGTAAAAAAGTAAAAAAGTAAAAAAAGTAAAAAAGAAAAATAATGTAGCATTCACCGCTACTTTATTTTTCTTTGTATACTTTATACTACAGAAGAGTTTCATGTTGAGACCTTATTTAAAAAGCTTTGTTACCTCGAAATGGAAAAGAATTACCGTACTCATCGCACTATACACCATTCTACTAACCGTGTTTTTTGATAATAGTGACTTTACTGGACTTATCGAGCTTGAGGAAAAAGTAGACAAGATAAAAAAGGATGTTGAGGGAAAGGGACAAAAAGAAACAACAGAACTTGAGTTAGTCGTCTCGCTAATAGATGTTCTCATTGAACGCTTTACGTTCGTCGTGATAACTATATCAAGCGTAGGGTACGGAGATGTTGTGCCCAAGTCAAGACGCTTGCGACTTGTTAACTCATTCTTCATTCTAGTACTCATCTATGTGCTATACAATGATTAATTAAACGGTTGCAGTCGATTTATACAATAAATATAGTTACAATATACCATAAGTTGGTGTAAAATGCAACTATATTTATTCAGAAATATTTTGGGGTTTTTTCTGTTGTATAATATACAACCAAAAACGCCAAAAAATACTATTGTGAATTATGTGATGTTATACGTAACAAATTAAGTGAATATAATAAAAATCTTCTTACCAAAAAAAACATAAAATGGTAAAATACAACCAAAAAACGCCAAAAAATACTATTGCAACTTTTCTGTTTCCATTTTTTTATAATATGGAAACAGAAAAGTTGCAAAAAGTTGCACAAAATTATTATTGTAAAAAACGTTACTGAGATAGGTGTAAATTATTATGATCCTTAAATAAATATAACTGCATCACACTTAAGGAAACACGAGGAAACAAAAAAGTTGCCAGAGGAAACAGAAAAAACCCAAAAAACCCAAAAAATATTATTGTAAAAAACGTTACTGATATAGGTGTAAATTATTATGATCCTTAAATAAATATAACTGCATCACACTTAAGGAAACACGAGGAAACAGAAAAAACCCAAAAAACCCAAAAAATATTATTGTAAAAAACGTTACTGATATAGGTGTAAATTATTATGATCCTTAAATAAATATAACTGCATAACACTTAAGGAAACACGAGGAAACAAAAAAGTTGCCAGAGGAAACAGAAAAAACTATTTGGGGTTTTTCTGTTGTATAATATACAACCAAAAAATGCCAATAAATTTCCATTCCAAACTTTCTGTATATATGAAAATGGACAATTTATAAAATTCCAAAAATGTCCTTTTTGAATTATACAAAACTTTTGAAACACCAAAAAAATTTTTTCTTATGCTAACAAAATTTCCATCCATTGATTTTTTTGTTAGCATAAGAAAAAAATTATAAATAAATATTAAAAAAAAACATTTAGGCGTTTTTTTATGTTGATATATATCAACAATATGTCAACAGAAAAAACGCCAAAAAACGCCAAAAAATACTATTGTGAAATATGTGACTTTGACAGTAACAAATTAAGTGAATATAAAAGACATCTTGGCACGAAAAAACATAAATCAACAGAAAATCAACAAAATCAACAAGAAAAACGCCAAAAAACACCGAACAGTTATGTCTGTGAATGTGGAAAAACTTATAAAGAACGAACTGGATTATGGAAACATAAAAAGATATGCACTTACGTAGAACCCGAAGTTAAAGAAGATGAAAAAGTTAAGCACACTGTTGAGAAGGTAGAAACTATTGATGATAATTTAAAGAATTCAGAGTTTACTAATATTATTAAAAGCTTGGTTCAGCCTTTGGTTGACCAGAACAATAAATTAATGGAATCACAGCAGAAGTTGCAGAGTGAATTAATAGAAGCAGCAAAAGAGGGAAAAACAATCAATAACATTAATAATGTGAATAATGTAAACTACAGTTTCAACTTGTTCTTGAACGACCAGTGCAAAGATGCAATGAGCTTGACGGATTTCATTGATAATATGAAATGCAAACTTGAAGATCTGGAAGACGTTGGCAGACTAGGGTATGTCGATGGTATCAGTAAGTTATTTATTGAGAACCTTTCAGGAATGGAGATAAATAAGCGTCCGATCCATTGCACTGATTTGAAACGTAAGTCGTTGTACATTAAAAACAACGATGAGTGGACAAAAGATAATAATAATGCTGAGATGCGAAAAGCAATTGATATGGTAGCTAACAAGAATATGAACAATATTAATAAGTGGCGAGATGCAAACCCAGAGCATCATCATGTCAATGGTTCTGGTGCAAAGCAACAACAATATCTAAAGATGGTGAACGAAATCCAAACTTTTGCCACTGACTATGATGGTAAGAAAGGCGACAAGATCATCAAAAATATAAGTGATGCGGTTTCAGTTGATAGAGGAATGTTGAAGTCTGGTGAATTAGAAAATTGATTGTTATTTCATTGGAGTGCACACGACAATATAAAAATCAATATAGTTTATTAATATGTCGTCATTAAGTTTTGATGATTTGAATAATATGATAGAACCGGTGAATGACGATATGCTTGTAAGAACCTTATTCTCAATGTCAATAGAGGGAAAAGATATTTGTTCTGAATGCGACGAAAAACGTAATATTGTGAGTTGTAATA
>Ga0115008_10001719_pt1 | contig 17951 bp, 17 predicted proteins | sample FraStrMetagenome_FD_87164 | JGI IMG/M metagenome (GOLD analysis project Ga0115008, IMG submission 87164) | Marine eukaryotic phytoplankton communities from Arctic Ocean - Fram Strait ARC3M Metagenome | ecosystem: Environmental > Aquatic > Marine > Oceanic | place: Fram Strait | collected...
AAACTATTAGCAACATACTTTTGTAAAATTTTAAATGACGTCAGAAGGCTCAATAGAGCGTAATGAGATATTGCATTTAGCCACAAAGCCTATAAAATAAGCGTTCGCAATCAGGAGGGATGGTAGAGTCTGGTTTATTGCAACGGTCTTGAAAACCGTCGTGCCTTCATCGGCACCGTGGGTTCGAATCCCACTCCCTCCGCCAAATTTGGTATCAATATGTCTACAACTGATAATAAAGATCAAAACCCACACTCATTAGAAGTTCCGCCGTTCTTAGAAATTCTAGGCTTTTCAGGCGCTCATGCTAATGATGATGAAACTTTTACATGTGAATTTAACCCAGGAGTCAATTTAACTCATTCAAATGGGATGATAGTGCAGGGTGGTTTTGTTACAGGAATGCTAGATTCATGTATGGCTCAACAATTAATCTTTAAGTCTGAGGGAGCTCTAATACCGCTAACTTTGGATATAGACGTTAAGTTCTTTAATGCATGTGCTCCTGGGCCTGTTGTCACAGTTGGCAAGATTATTAAACAGGGTAAATCAATTGCATTTACTGAAGCTTCTTTATTTCAAAACGATAAGTTAATTGCCTCATCAACTGCAACTAATAAGTTAGTACCAAATAGATTTTAATATATACTTTTCATCATGGACGATGAAAAACTATACAATCTTTTAGACTACATAAAGCCAACCAATTCTTTTATAGACTCTGCTCAGCCATCTAAACCTGATTACTCAAATATGGATAACTGGGCTGCTTATCCACAGAAAAATGGTCAACAATTTTACACCCCAGATCAGTCATATACAGTCAATAAGTTAAATAATGAAGTAGATGTTTTTTACATACACCCAACTGGTTTTTTTGAAAAAGCATGGAACTCAACTATGGATAAATCACGTTCAGCATATGAACGAACTGAAGTAATGCTTGCAAACCAAGCAACTGCTTTTAATGATTCTTGTAATATTTATGCACCAGAGTTTAGACAGGCTACTTATTACTCTTTTTTTGCCAAAGACGCGGATGGAACACTAGCCCTTGATCTCGCGTACGAAGATATTGAAGCATCTTTTAAATTTTTTATAGAGAACCTTAATTCTGGAAGACCTTTTATTATTTATGGCCATAGTCAAGGCGGACTTCTAGCCCAAAGATTGATAGCTAATGAGGTTCAAGGTAAGCCATTACAAGAGCGAATGGTATGCGCTTATGCGATTGGTTATATTATTCCAGAAGTCTACTATGATGGCTTGTTTCCTCTTATACCAGCTTCTAAATCATACAATGATACAAACTGTATTGTTTCTTGGTCCACTGTTGCAGAAGGGTTTAAAAGAGAAAGAGAAAAAACAGTCTTCTGGAGGCCCTCGGGATGGACTGTTGAATTAATGAAGCAAAAAATAGTAGCTACCAATCCTTTTTCTTGGCTAAATAGTTCTGAATGGGTTGATCAAAATATGTCTCATTTATCTATTATCAATAAAGCCAATGGCTATGATTTTTCAGATAGGCTTGCCGTTGAGCATACAGGTATTGCTAAATCTATTAGCGTAACAAAAACACAGGAATGTTCAGCCTCTCTTAATAAAGACTCTGGCTTAGTCGAACTTAAAGGCCCCTTGGTAGAAAGAATGCGAAACATGGCTAACTTTTCAGGAGACCTTCATAGTTTTGATATTATGCTTTTTTGGGGTTCCTTAAGACAGAATGCCAAGGATCGCATCAATGCCTTTTTATAAATTACTATTTATTATTATGATGACCTCACCAATATTACAATCGTATGAAGAGGGTGAGGTTATGAACGGTGATATTAGTATTATTTATCGTGACTATGGTCCCAAAGAAGCAGATCCAATTCTCCTTGTTCAGGGTTTAGGTGGACAATTAATTAACTGGCAAGATCATCTAATTGAGTTTTTATTAGAAAATGGATTTAGGCCGATTGTTTTTGATAATAGAGATTCAGGGCTTTCTTCGAGAGTCAATAATAGTTTATTTGAAGAGGGTAATAGAGCTAATACAATTAATTCTACCTACATTAAATATTTCCTTCGTTTGCCTATAAATCCTCCATACAATCTTGATGATATGGCAAAAGATTCTATTTTAATTTTAGATAAGCTTGGAATTGATGAATCTCACCTATTAGGGATATCTATGGGCGGCATGATTGCTCAAATAGTAGCTGCAAACCACCCAGGTAGAATTAAAACCTTTACTTTGATATCTTCATCAACTTCAGCTCCAAGCCCTCTAAACGGGCCTACAAGAGAGGTGAGAAAGCTTTTGATGAAAAGGTCTAATAATCCTAATTCAACAGTAGATGAAAGAATAGAGAGAAGTAAAAAAATATTTGCTCTTATAGGGTTAGAAGGTTACGACTTAGATACTCAAGAATTTTACGATAAGTCGGTAGAATCAATAAAAAGAGCTGGACCAGATGATACTGGTTTTAGTAGACAGATTATGGCCATTCTAGGTTCTAAGAATAGAATTAATAAAGTTAAAAGTATTTCTGCGAAGACATTAATTATTCACGGTAAACAAGATCCTTTAATAAAGGTTAAGAATGCCTATAAGGCAAAAAAGCTAATTGATAATAGCGACTTAATTATTTTAGATGAAATGCGTCATCTTATTGAGCCACCAGTATTTAATTTATTTAAGGATGATCTACTAAATCATTTAATAGATTCATAAATGTTAACAAATCAATTTAAATTTAATTATTCCATAGGCGGAATAGCAAATGGTATTAAGACAGATACATTTACATTCTTTTTATTATTTTTTTATTCACGAGTTATAGGTTTAGATCCATTACTTGCATCCTCAGCTATTGCACTAGCCCTTTTAGTAGATTCTTTTACTGATCCATTAATGGGAGTTATCTCAGATAGAACAAATACCAAATACGGAAGAAGACATCCTTTCATGTTTATTTCTTTTATACCAATATCAATTTTTTATGTTCTTCTTTTTAGTCCCCAGTCAGATTGGGAGTTAACTCAAAATCAACTTTTCTGGTGGATGTTCCTATGTGCAACATTGACCAGAGTTGGGATGACATTATTTGATGTACCGCATCGATCATTTGGTGCAGAAATTACAAAAGATTATGACGAGCGAACTAAGCTATTTTCTTGGCGAGAGCTTTTCGCCTGGGTGGCCGGAATCTCAAATGCTTTTTTAGCTTATTTCATTTTTTTTAGATCAACGCCTGAATATCCATTAGGACAGCTCAATCCCGAAGCTTACTTTTCCTTAGCCATCACAGGTGGAATTATTATGGCTATGGCTGTTCTTTTTTCTTCACTTAGTACTAGGCACGAAATTAAAAAATTATCAGATTGGAAGGGCTCCAATTCCTTATCTGAGATATTTAATGAGCTTTTAATTGCCATATCTAATAAATCTTTCTTGTTGTTCTTTTTTGGAAATTTAACACTTTCAATTTCTTGGGGCCTTTTAAATAATTTAACTCTATTTATTAATACTGATTTTTGGGGCCTTAAGGGATCTCAAATCTCTATATTTTTAATTGTATATTTTACAACTGCTTTTATCGCTTTTGCCCTGACTCCTAGACTTGTCACAAGACTGGGCAAAAGAAATTTGGTTTTACTTTGTGTTTTTGGTGTTGCCATTACCTGTCCATTCGCATTTGTCTCATATAATCTAGGCCTAACACCTGATAAAGGATCCACTCAGCTGGTATTTTTCTTATGTTTGCCATTATTTCTTATATCTACATTATCAATAATGGGCAATATGACTAGAGATTCAATGATTGGAGATATAGCCGATGAGGTTGAGTTAGATAGTGGGAAAAGGCAGGAGGGTATTTTATACTCTGCTGTATCCTTTGTACAAAAGGTTAATACAGCGATTGGAAGCATAACCGGAGGCCTCGTCCTATCTTATCTTAACTACTCGACTGATGACCCTACATACGAGCAGACCTATTCACTATTTTTTGTTCAGGGAGTTGTTGGCCCTATTCTTTTAATAATACCTATATTTATTTTCTATTTTTATAGCTTGGATAGAAAAAAACATTCAGAAATTTTAATAAAAATTAAAGAAAGAAGTATTTCCTAGGAAAGTATCGCCTCAGCTGATTGTGAGACTCTTTTCCATAAAGTTTTCTCAGCTGCTGTAATTTCCTTATTAGATAAGTTTTCAAAGAAATAGATTATAAGATCATCTAGATTATTCATCCCGCCAGATGATTTATTAAACTTACTAGTAAGCATTTCCAATTGAATTGCTTGTCTAACATCTTTATCTTTTTTAAGTGAATCTATGCCAGCCATAATCTCTAACTTAATGCAGGCATACTGCAGATTAACCGGGTTAGATTTAGGTATTTGTAATTTAGATATTTTAGAAACTATTGAATTAGGTAAATTATTATTTTCATAATTACTATTTTCAAATGCATCTAATAGATTTTTATAGGACTCAACTTTAGCAATTTTATTTTTATTATCTTGTGCAGTTTTTTTGTCGTTAATAGTCGATCTTAACAAAGAGTACTCTTTACTTTTGTTAATATTTTTTAAATTTTGCATTTCATTTACTGCATCATTTATTGATATTTCATCTTTTGAAAGTTTTTCAACAAGGCTGGTCGCAATATTCATTTCCTCATCTATAACTTCCTTTTTAGCATTAAAGAATCTATCGGCTGATTTATTAAATTTATCCCAAAGTTTATTATCAGTCTTTCTTCCAGCTGATCCAGCTAGTTTCCAGTCATTTTTAAGGTCGTTAAACTGTTTTATACAGATATCGCTATCATCACTTGATATAGCATCAACTTTTGCTATCAGAGCTTCTTTTGCCTTGATTACTACTTGTTCTTGTTTTTTAATTTGATCGTTTATTGGCTTTCTTGCTTCAAAGTAAGCAGATTTAAGTTTGTTTAAATCTTTATCTAGAACAGGAGCAAATTGCTGCCACTTATCAAACATTCCTCTGAGGAACTGAATTAATGTTCTAGCATCACCCCATTTATTTGAGTTTCTCTCAACAAATGCTGAAATTTCTTGAATAATTAATTCTCTCTCTTTTGCATTATTAACTTTTATATCTTTTAGCTCATCAAAATATTCACGACATGGCTCCCATGCAGTATTAGTTAATTCATTAAATTTATTCCATTGCTCTCTAGAGGCCGGTCTACTTGAGACATCAAGGAGTTGCCATTTTGCTTGAAGATCATGAATAAAATGAGCTTGTTTTTTTGGTTCCTTTAGCGGGACGTCAATAACTTTCTTAATCTCAGTTATTAATTCCTCTCGTTTTGGATTTGCTGCAAAGGATGATATTTCATCAAAATACCTTGATTGGCCGATGGCAAAATTAAGCTTATGCTTAAGGTTGTTGGGTATTCTTCCCATAGCCTTCGTTTGAGACATAACGTCTCTAACCTTTTTTTGGCCATTCTTAATTGATCCATCAGAAAATAACTTTTCAGCCTCTTCTAACTGTTTAAATAAATCTTGAGTAGTTTCCACAATAATCTCTTTTGATGTTTATAATTAGGTAAATGAAAAAGAGAATTCTAACAGGTATTACGACAACTGGTACTCCTCATATAGGAAATTATTTAGGTGCCATTAAACCTGCGCTTGAATTAGCTAATGATTTCGATGAGTCATTTTTCTTTTTAGCTGACTATCACGCCATTATTAAGAACTCTAATAACAACGAAATTGCTGAATCTGTAAAGAGTATAGCTTTGGCCTGGCTTGCATCAGGACTTGATTCTAAAAAATCTTTTTTCTACAGACAATCAGATGTTCCTGAAATACTTGAGCTAAGTTGGATTTTAAATTGCGTTACCGCTAAAGGCTTAATGAATAGATCTCATGCATATAAGGCTGCAACTGCTCTGAACTCTTCAGATGAAGATAAGGGTATTACTATGGGGTTATTTTCATATCCAGTATTGATGGCTGCTGATATCTTATTATTTAACGCTACCCATGTCCCTGTAGGAGCAGATCAAATACAACATATTGAAATGACTAGAGATATTGCAGGAAGGTTCAATCATTTGTACAAGAAGACATTTGAACTTCCTGAGGCAGTAATTCAGGCTTCTCAAAAAATTATTACAGGTACAGACGGCAGAAAGATGAGCAAGTCATACGGAAATATTATCCCTCTACTATCAACTGAAAAGGTTTTAAAAAAATCCATTGCTAAAATTGTGACTAACTCTCTTGAGCCTGGAGTTCCAAAAGACTCTGCTGATTGCTCAGTCTTTTCATTATATTCGTCCTTCGCATCAAAAGAAGAAATTAAAGAATTTGAGCAGGAATATGCTAATGGGATTTCTTGGGGTGACGCCAAGGGCAAGCTATTTGATGCCATTAATCATGAGATAACACCTGTCAGAGAAAGATATAACAACCTCTTGAGTGATACAGACCTAATCAATGATCAGTTAAGTGATGGTTCAAAAAAGGTTAGAGAAATTGCTAAAGAGATGCTTGATTCTATTAGGCAATCTATTGGTATTTCTTCTATTCGTTAATGAAGTCTCATGGGTCTTCATGGCTTAAATTCGGCCTATTTACTGTTGGTCTTGGTCAATCATTTGTTTTTGTATTAGTTCCACCTCTCGCAAGAGAACTCGGACTTACTGTCATACAAACATCTTCGGTATTTGCCTTTTCAGCGATTGCTTGGGCTCTAACAAGCGCATTTTGGGGGAGGGCTAGCGATAAGTATGGCAGAAGAAATATAGCCATTCTTGGACTTGTTGGATATGCAGCCTCTCTAATTGCAATGATAACGCCTTTATTCTTAGTAGAAAAAAACCTTCTTGATGTTATTTGGCTATTTCCACTTTTAATGCTTGGAAGGTCTATAAATGGATTGCTAGGTTCAGCAACTAGGCCTGCTGCTTTTGCTTATACAGCAGACACATCATCAAGAGACAACAGGACATTAAAATTTGCCAGACTTGAATCAAGCTTTCTCTTAGGTACAGTTGCTGGACCACTAATAGGTGGTTTTTTAATTTTAATTACAAAAGAAACACCATTCTACGTATTTAGTTTAATGGCATTGATTGCCTCGATTGGAATCTATAAAAATCTTGAAACAGATACAGCTCCCCAAAAAGTTGAAATTGTCTCAAAGATATCTTGGTTTTCAGATTCCGTTTGGCCATATCTTGCTTTAGCTTCTGTTGCTAGTCTTTGTCAGGCCTCTCTTCTTCAATCTATTGGATTTTTTATTACAGATAGCTTTAGTTATTTGGATGATCTTTTAATCATTACAAGCATAAGTTTTGCATTGCTTTCGATATCATCTATTGTTAGCCAGTATCTTTTTACCGACTCATTTCCTTTAGATAACTATAAACTATTGATATTCGGAACTTTATTATTAGTATTTTCTTATTTCACAATGGGTTTCTTCTCGAAAATATCAGTCTATTACCTATCCATGATAATCAACGGATTTGGTGCAGGCATGTTAAGACCGGCAATAGCATCTTCTTTATCACTTTCTCAAACACCTGAGAATCAAGGCTCAGCCGCTGGATATTTAGGATCTGTTATACCTATAGGGCATATACTTACACCCTTAATAGCTATGCCTATTTATTCAATTAATCCTGCATTTTTATATTATTTTAGTTCACTCTTATGTATAGGTTCTATAATATTTATAATTACGCATCCAATATTTAAAAAATCAGAGATATAAATGAAAAAAGCACTTTTACTTGTAAATCTAGGAACACCAGATTCTCCATCTTACTTTAATGTTTTTAAGTACTTAAGAGAATTCTTATCTGATGAGAAGGTGATTAATGTAAATCCTATAGCTAGATTTTTGTTGGTTAACTTTATAATTTGTCCCTTTAGATCTTTTAGCTCATCAAAGATATATAAAAAAGTTTGGAATCCGGAATATGGATCACCATTACTTCACAACACAGAGATGTTGTGTGATGCGCTTTCAAAGAAATTACCAGATATGGATGTGCAGTTTGCAATGAGGTATCAATCACCTTCAATTAAATCTAAGTTAGAAACTGTCCTATCAAATAATCCTGATGAGATTATCGTTCTTCCTTTATTTCCTCATTATGCTGCCGCAACGACCGGTTCTGTTTTTAAGGAAGTAACCAGAAGACTTTCCAGTAAGTGGGTTATACCCAAGGTTACTTTTATTAATCAGTTCTATGACAATGAAAAATTTATAGATGCATGGATTGATAAGGCGAAGGGTTTTGATCTTGCCAGTTATGACAAGATTGTTTTTAGTTATCACGGTGTTCCAAATAGCCATGTTGACGACGTATATGAGAATAGTATTTGCTCTGACAATAATTGTGAAGATGGCATTACAGAGTTAAACAAGCTCTGCTACAAAGCAACTACATACGAAACAACAAAGCTCCTTGCTTCTAAATTAAATCTAGATGAATCTAAATACATAGTATCTTTCCAATCTAGACTTACAAATAAATGGCTTGATCCCTTTACTGATAAGGTACTTGAGGATCTTGCAAAAAATGGACAAAAGAGAGTGTTGGTTTTCTCACCCGCCTTTACATCTGACTGTTTAGAAACAATTATAGAGATAGGCGATGAATACCAAGAGTTATTTATAGATGCAGGCGGTGAGGTTCTTGATTATGTCCCGTCTCTTAATTACTCAGATAAATGGGTTGAGGCAATAGAAGATATTATTAAATAGCAATTTTAGATGTGTTATATGTTTAAGAATGATTTATTAAAAAATAAAAGAATCCTTGTAACTGGAGGCGGAACTGGCCTTGGTAAAGAAATGGCAACTCATTATGCAGAACATGGCGCTGATATATTTATTTGTGGCAGAAGAGAGAATGTCCTTAAGGATACTGCTGCTGAAATAGAAGATAAGTATGATGTAAAAGTTTCATACGAATCATTAGACATAAGAGCATCACAAGATGTTGATAGCTATATCCAAAGAATATTTGATGACGGTCCGCTTGATGGTCTTGTTAATAATGCCGCAGGCAATTTTATCTCTCCAACTAAAGATCTTTCCCATAAAGGCTTTGACGCTATTGCAAATATTGTTTTTCATGGAACTTTTTACATGACTCAATCGGTAGGCAAGAGATGGATTGAATCAAATCATAAGGGATCAATTATCTCTATTCTGGCAACTTGGGTCTGGACTGGTTCCCCTTATGTTGTTCCCTCAGCAATGTCAAAATCTGGCCTTAATGCAATGACTCAATCTTTGGCGGCTGAATGGGGCAAGTACGGAATAAGAGTTAATGCAATTGCGCCTGGTCCATTCCCTACAAAAGGGGCCTGGGAGAGATTAAATCCTAATGGAGAGGATGGAAGCGTAATGGGCGAGAATCCAATGGGAAGGGTTGGAGAAATGCTTGAATTACAAAATTTAGCTACTTTTTTAATGGCTGATGGTTGTGAGTACTTAACTGGACAAACCATAGCAATTGATGGAGCTCAATATTTGACCGGAGGAGGTACATTTTCTAACCTCTCAAAATTATCTGAGGATGATTGGGAACAAATGAGAAACATGATAAGGTCAAGTAATAACAAAGATAAAGCTGATAGATAACAGCAGGGTACTTTATGGAAAATACATACGAAACAATGAATAGCATTTTAGATGCTCAAAAGAAGCTTTTTATAAAAGAAGGAGTTCCTTCTATTGATCTTAGAGTTGATAGACTTAATAGGTTGAAGGCTATGATCATGGACAACAGATATGACTTCGTTGAAGCCTTGAATTCCGACTATGGAAACAGATCAAAAAATGCCTCGTTAATGACAGATGCGTACACAATAGTTCCTGAGATAGATAATGCTATTAAAAATATTAAAAAATGGACTAAGGCAGACAAGAGATCATCTAATTTTCCGATGGGACTTCTCGGAGCAAAATCTTATGTAAGTTACGAACCTCTCGGGACTGTGGGAATGATTTCTCCATGGAACTTTCCTGTAAATCTTGCTTTTGGACCGCTCGCAGCTATTTTTGCTGCCGGCAATCAGGTTATGCATAAGCCTAGTGAATTAACACCTCTAACTGCCTCTTTGATGAAAGACTTATGTGACAAAGCCTTTGATGAAACTGAGTTTGCAACATTTTTAGGAGGTCCTGAAGTTGGAGCGGCTTTTACTAAACTACATTTTGATCATTTGCTTTACACAGGTAGTGGAGAGGTTGGTAAGCATGTCATGCAATCAGCTGGCCAAAACCTAGTTCCAGTGACTCTTGAGCTAGGGGGAAAATCTCCAGTTGTTATAGGGAATAGTGCTGACATGAAAGTAACAGCAAAAAGAATTATGTTTGGAAAAACTATGAACGCAGGTCAGATATGTCTTGCTCCAGATTATGTCCTTATCCACAAAGATAAAAAAGATGAGTTTATTTCAGAAGTAGAAAATGCTGTTAAGGAATTCTACCCTTCAATAAAAGATAATGATGACTACACGTCTATAATTAACGAAAGACACTTTGATAGAATTAATGCACTTATTTCTGATGCGAAAGAAAAGGGCGCAGATATCAATCAGATTAATCCATCAAATGAGGATTTTAGCCAGCAAGAGTTTTATAAGATTCCGCCAACAGTTATTACTAATACTACTGAAGACATGAATGTTATGCATGAAGAAATATTTGGACCAGTACTTCCTGTAGTGACTTACGAAAATATCAATGAAGCATTAGCTCTAATTAACTCTAAGGATAGACCTCTTGGCTTATATTACTTTGGTTATAATAAAGATGAAGAAGCTAATATTTTAAATAATACCTCTTCAGGTGGAGTTACGATTAATAATGTAATTGGTCATATTCAACAGAAAGATCTTCCTTTTGGTGGGGTAGGTCCCTCAGGTATTGGTAGATATCATTCTCTTGATGGCTTTAAAAATTTCTCTAATCAAAGAGCTGTTTTCAAAGATGTTGGTTTTAAATTTGATAAATTATTTGATGCTATTAGGCCCCCATATAAAGGAAGTATCGAAAAGACATTAAAGGCTTTATTAAAATAAATTTTTGTGTTTTCTCTACCCTTAAAGCTAGCATTTAAGTACTTCAGGTCAAGTAAAGGCGGAGCTTTCTCTTTTACATCATTACTAGCTGTCATTGGTCTAAGTATCGGTGTTTCGAGCTTAATCATTGTCATGTCTGTAATGAACGGTTTTGAAAAAGAATTGCAAGATAGAATTCTGGGAGTTGTTCCCCACGCACTTATTCATTCAAATAAACCCATAGCAAACTATCCTCAAATAATTAGTGAATTAAATGAAGATGAAAATATCATAGAAGCAGCACCTTATATCTCACTTCAAGGGCTTATATCCTATGGCCCAAATGCTAGAGGTGTTTCTATAACCGGAATTGATATAGCTTCAGAGGGAAAAATGTCCATCCTTCCTGATTATATGATTTATGGCTCTATAGAGTCTCTGGAAGAAAAGAATTCTATTATTTTAGGCTCATGGCTTTCTGCTCACCTAGGTGCCTTTATAGGAGATACTGTAAACATAACAACCTCTGATATAAGATCTTCATTGCTAGGGTCTTACCCAAGATCTGTTTCATTAAAAGTAGTGGGCATATTTGAGCTTAGGGCTGAAATCGATCAATCATTGGTATTAATCTCTCACAGCTTAGCTCAAAAAATAAAAGGTTTTGATGATGAGACGGCGTCAATAAGACTAAGAACTTCCAATTTATTTGAAGCCGATATTATTGCAAGACAATCGATTGAATATATAAAAGCTCCCATTCAAGAATTTTCTTTCTCATCATGGAAGAAAACCCATGGAACCCTATTTGAAGCCATTCAATTTGAAAAACTATTAATCAGCTTAATGTTATTTTTAATAGTAGGAGTAGCATCAATATTAGTATTATCAACAATAGTCATGACTGTTAAAGCAAAGGAAAGAGAGATAGGGATACTTAAAACTCTTGGGGCCAGTAATAGTCTTTTAGTAATGATTTTCTTTTTTCAAGGGTTATTGGTTAGTCTTATTGGGATATTTATTGGAGTCATAATGGGCTTATTAGCTACCCTTAACATTAATAACTTTATTACATTGCTTGAAGGATTGCTTCAACGAAACCTCTTAGATGCTTATTTCATTAACTATTTTCCATATCATATTGATCCATCACAAATTATTAGTATCTGCTTAATTTCTTTTACTTTCAGTGTTATATCTTCATTACTGCCTGCTCTGAGAGTTACAAGGCTGAACCCTGTGGAGATACTCAGACATGAATAATCTTGATTGCATAAATCTTAATAAATCCTTCTTTATGAAAGACGAAGAGATTAAGGTTCTTTCTGATATTAAAATTTCTGTAAGTCCTGGAGATCTAATTGCCATAACTGGCTCATCAGGCGCTGGCAAGTCAACACTTCTTCACCTACTAGCATCTCTTGATAAACCTTGCTCCGGTAGTATCGTATTTAATAAGAAAGAAACCACAACTCTTAGCAATAAAGAGTTGAGTAAGCTTCGATTAAAAAACTATGGCTTTGTATATCAATTTCATCATCTTTTAGAGGACTTAACAGTCCTTGAAAATATACTTCTCCCTGGCCAAATACTTAATAGTGATAAAGGCCTCTTAAATAAAAGGGCTAACTCTTTAATAGATCGAATTGGTCTTTCCAAAAGAAAAGATCATCTTCCTTGGAAGTTATCCGGAGGCGAAAAGCAAAGAGTTGCTATTGCGAGAGCACTTATAAATAGTCCTAATATTATTTTCCTGGATGAGCCTACTGGAAATCTTGATATAGATAATGCAAAAGTCATACAAGATTTATTAATTGAAATATCAAAGGAGCATGGTATTGCTTTAGTTACAGCGACTCATGATAATAACTTTATAAAAAGCTTTAATCGTATTTATAAACTAGAGAACACAATTTTAAGAGAGATATAAATGACAGAATTTATTTTAGCGGGCGGCCCTTTTATGTGGCCTCTACTTGCTTGCAGTATTTTAATAATCTCCATCTCCATAGAAAGAATATGGTTTCTTCAGACAAGGCTAGTAGCACCAAATGGATTAACCAATCAAATAGTTAATCTTTTTAATAAGAACTTAATAAATCAAAAGCAGGCAGAAGAAATATCTGAGTTGTCGTCGCTTGGTTTCTTACTAATGGGGTGTATTAATTACAAGGATCTACCTAGAGAAAATCTTGAATCTAAGATTGAAGAAAAAGCTATAGAGGTTAAATATGCTCTTGAGAGAAACCTCAATATGCTCGGAACAATAGCTACTATTAGCCCGCTTCTTGGTCTTTTAGGCACTGTTGTTGGAATGATTGCTGCTTTTACAGGATTAACAGAGTCATCTGGAGCAAATCCTGATCTTCTTGCTGCAGGTATATCGCAAGCATTAATCACAACTGCATTTGGATTATTTATTGCCGTTCCCGGACTGGTTCTTCATAAATACTTTGAACAAAAAGTAACATATCTTTTAATAAGTCTTCAGGTTGAAGTCTCACGCTTTATAGATGTTATTAATAAATGAAGTTCATTCAACAACCTAAGTCATCATTTGCTATTGAGATAACCCCCTTAATAGATATTGTTTTTCTTTTGGTTATTTTTTTTGTTGTTACCTCGAAGGTTGGCGATTCACAATTCTTAACATTAGATCTTCCAAAGACTGACTCATTTGAATATTCACCCATTCAGTCGGTTAATGAAATATCTATAATTACTGATGGCAGTGTTTTTATAAATGGGGCAGCATTTAATATCAACAATACTAAAGAGCTGGAGCAGGCAGTATTTGATCTTAATAATACTGATGGATCTATAATATTAAGCGCAGATGCAGCTTCTCTTCATGCCTGGGTGGTAAAAATAATGGATATTCTTAATAAAAATGGGTTTAATGAAGTTCAAATAAGAACAATAGAGAAATGAAACAAAGTAGTTTAAAGAGAATATTCTCATATACCTTAAAATTTAAGTGGTCATTTTTTATCAGTGTATTAGGTTTTATAGCATTTGCCGCAGCTGATATAGCAGCAGTAGACTGGATACGAAGAGTGATAAGCTATATTGATTCAGGAGATAACAGTTTAAATACATTGCTTTCTTTGGCTTTGATATTTATTGCAATTGGAAGAGGTATTGGCTTCTTTGTTGGTAACTATTTTATGTCCAGAGTTGGTTTTGGAATTGTCCATGATCTAAGAGCGGACCTATTTCAGAAACTTCACGATCTTCCAAAGTCTTATTTTGATGCGAACCAGTCAGGCCAATTAATTAATAGAATAACTTTTACGACAACCCAAGTGTCTGCTGCCGCATCGAGCGCTGTTAAGACTTTTGTAAAAGAAGGGTTTTTACTTATTGGTCTATTTGCTTACCTACTTTTTCTTAATTACAAACTTACATTACTCTTGATCGTAACTGCTCCTCTTATAGCCATTATCGTATTCATTGCTGGTAAAAGACTTAAAAAGCTAGCAACAACTATTCAGACAGCTATGGGCGATGTTACTCATATTGCTTCTGAGGCTGTAGATGGGCATGTTGAAATTAAGAGTTTCAATGCTCAAGATTATGAAAATGCACGTTTTCTTGAGGCAAACGCTTCAAACAAAAATCAAAACCTTAAGCTAGAGGCTACAGGAAGTATTGCAACTCCAATTATTCAAGTACTGGTTTCTGTTTCTTTATCACTTATTGCATACTTTGCATTAGGAAATAAAATGGGTATCAGTCTAGATCCAGAGACTTTTGTTGCCTTCTTTACTGCTGCAGGCTTGATGGCAAAACCGATTAGATCACTTTCCAATATTAATATTACTATTCAAAAAGGTCTTGCAGCAGCTAACGAAATATTTGATCAATTAGACCAAGATAATGAAAATAATTCAGGAAAATTAACAGACCCTATAGACGGAAACATTGTCTTTGAAGACGTTTCTTTTTCTTATGACACAGGCGGACAAATTTTATCAAATATCAGTTTTGATATTTCTCAAAACGAAACAATTGCTATAGTTGGAAGATCTGGATCTGGTAAATCAACTATTGCCAATCTGATTCCTAGATTCTATAACCACACATCTGGAAATATATTAATTGATGGTATTTCAGTTAATGATTTTTCTTTGGATTATTTAAGATCTTCTATTTCTATTGTTAATCAATCACCATCTTTATTTAATGATTCCATTGCTAAAAACATAGCCTACGGCGAAGACTCCATAGATATGATTAAGCTTAAAGAGGCCGCTGATCTTTCAGGGTGTGCTGAATTTATAGATAATTTACCAGAGGGCTTTGATTCAGAAATTGGAGATGATGGTGTTTTATTATCTGGTGGCCAAAGGCAAAGACTAGCTATTGCAAGGGCTTTTTATAAAGATTCACCGATTATTATTTTAGATGAAGCAACGTCCTCACTAGATACCGAATCTGAACTTATTGTTCAAGAAGCATTAGAAAAGTTAACTACCAATAGGACTACTATAGTTATTGCTCATAGGCTTTCTACTATTGAAAATGCAACGAAAATTATTGTTCTTGATGAAGGTTTAATCAAGGAATCTGGATCACATGCTGACTTAATAGAACAAGAGGGCATATATCAATCTCTGTACAAGAACAAGTTTGAAGATGAGCCAGTATCTTCATCTAAGATAGTAAAGCAATCCACTCAACTTTATTTACCTGAATTTGAAAATGAATATAATTCTAGCTTCGTTGTTGATAGCTGGTATAAAAAAAGTCTATGGCTATATCTCCTTTATCCATTCTCTTTAATATTCTCATACGCAACATCAAGGAGGCATCGTAAATTTATAAAGAATAAGAAAATTTCCTATAAATCAGATATACCTGTAATTGTTGTTGGTAATCTTACTATCGGCGGAACAGGAAAGACCCCATTGGTTAAATATATTGCTATTGAATTGCAAAAACTAGGATATAAACCTGGATTGGTAAGCAGGGGTTATGGTGGAAAATTTAAAGAAACTTTGAAGGTAGACGAGAATACTTCTGTTAAGCAAACCGGTGACGAAGCTCAGATTTTATCAAAACTTAACCTCCCATTTTATATTGATATAAACAGGGTGAGAGCAGTAAAGACTATTGCTGCTAACCATGATTGTGACATCATTATTTCTGATGATGGCTTGCAACACTATAATATGAATAGAGATGTTGAGATTTTAGTTATTGATGGCAAAAGAAGATTTGGTAATAACTTATTATTTCCTGCGGGCCCATTGAGGGAGTCTAAAAAGCGAATTATGTCAGTTGATTTTATTGTTAACAATAGCGGCCCTACTCAAGAAAACGAGCATTTAATGAATATTAGTCCATCTAAATTTGTTCATCTGAAGTCAGGCAAGTCATATCCCGTTGAAAAATGGCCTATGCACAAACAAGTCCACGCAGTTGCAGGTCTCGGAAATCCAGGAAGGTTTTTTGATTTACTTGCTAGACTCGGGTTTGATATCATTAGACATCCGTTTCCAGATCATCATAATTTTTCAACAACAGATTTACATTATTTAGACCATTTACCAATAATAATGACTGAGAAAGATGCGTCTAAGTGTAAACCCTTTAATAATAATAGAATCTGGTACCTAACTATAGAGGCTGAAATATCAGACAAGTTTATAGCAGAGCTTGATTCTAAAATTAAATCTATTAATTAAAAATGACTAAAGATTTTATAATTTTGATTCCTTCAAGAATAGGATCTACTCGACTTAAAAATAAACCTCTCGTTGATATCGATGGTAAAACTTTAATACAAAGAGTCTTTGAACAATCACTGAAGGCAACTTCGCAATCATTCATAGCGACTGATTCACCACTCATTTATGAGCATGCAAAAAGCTTCACTGATAATATAGTTATGACAAGTGATACACATATATCTGGAACTGATAGAGTTTTTGAAGCAGCTTCCATTCTATCTCTTGAAAAAGATCAATTAATTATAAATCTTCAGGGCGATGAACCTTTTATGCCGGTCGATCTTATTAATACCCTGGTAAACGATTATGCTAATAATCAATGCGATGTCATTACAGCTTCTCATCCTATTGAATTAAATGAAGATTTTACTAACCCAAACTGCGTAAAAGTTTTATCTGAAAGTTCATATGCCACTGATTTTATGAGGATACCCTCTAAAGAGCCATTAGAACTTCTTAACAGACATATAGGCATATATGGGTATACTTTTGAGACACTTGAAAAACTTGTAGCTCTAGAGCCTTCAGCAAGAGAAATTGACCTTAAATTGGAGCAATTAAGATTTATGGATAACAGGTATTCAATCTATGTCAGTCAATATAGAAACTCAATCCAATCAGGCATAGATACATCTGACGACGTAGATGCCGCAATTCTTTATTTAAATAACCAATGATAGTTAAAGAAAATTATCCTATAGAAAACTCACTCAAACTAAAATCTCAAGCTAAGTATTTTATTGAGTTATCTGAAGAAACTGATTTTAATGAATTGAGTTTATTTCTAAAAAAATATGAATTACCTGTATTGATCTTAGGAGAAGGTACCAACCTTGTCCCACCTATATTTTTTGATGGAATTATTCTAAAACCTTTATTCCCTTCTATAAAACTCTCACTAGACAATACTCTAATCTCTGCGGGAGCATCAGTTAATTGGCATTCTTTTGTTACTTTTTGTATTAAAAATAATATAAACGGATTTGAAAATTTATCTTTAATACCTGGTTCTGTAGGGGCCTCACCTATTCAAAATATTGGTGCATATGGAGCAGATGTTTCGAATTTAATTGAAAGTGTAGATTGTTACGATTTTGTCTTGAATAAGTTATTAAAATTAACCGCAGCTGAGTGTGATTTTTCTTATAGGCACTCTGG
>Ga0115008_10001723_pt1 | contig 17941 bp, 9 predicted proteins | sample FraStrMetagenome_FD_87164 | JGI IMG/M metagenome (GOLD analysis project Ga0115008, IMG submission 87164) | Marine eukaryotic phytoplankton communities from Arctic Ocean - Fram Strait ARC3M Metagenome | ecosystem: Environmental > Aquatic > Marine > Oceanic | place: Fram Strait | collected 2012-06-18
AGCTTCTTCAGCAACTTCTTCTGGAGCAGCTTCTTCAGCAACTTCTTCTGGAGCAGCTTCTTCAGCAACTTCTTCTGGAGCAGCTTCTTCTGGAGCAACTTCTTCAGCAACTACTTCTGGAGCAGCTTCTTCAGCAACTTCTTCTGGAGCAGCAGCTTCAACGGCAGCAGCAACTCTAGCTTCATTCACAGCTTTCTCTGCTTCTAATGCTTTTGCTTTTGCTTCTGTTTTTACTTTTGCTACATTTTCTTCTTTAGAGGCTACTTTACCAGCTTTTTCTTCTAACCAAGCTTGGAATTTCTCTTCAGCTTGTTCTTCTGTTAAAGCACCTTTTCTTACACCACCAACTAAATGATTTTTTAGCATTGCTCCTTTGTAAGATAAAATAGTTTTTGCAGTATCTGTTGGTTGTGCACCATCTTGCAACCATTTTACAGCACCATCAATATCTAAATTAACAGTAGCTGGATTGGTGTTAGGATTGTAAGTTCCTAATTTCTCAAGGTAACGACCATCTCTTTTTGCTCTTGCATCTGCTGCAACGATCCAATAAAAAGGCTTCCCTTTTTTTCCGTGTCTTTGTAATCTAATTTTTACTGACATTTTTTTAATTTTTGAAGGTTCTCGACCTTGGTTATTAATAATCTTACCATCTCGTGATAAGTGGGCGCAAATGTACGAAGTTTTTTGAAATTGACGAACTAATTGTATAATAACATAAAAAGGTACTTCGTTAACTAAAAAAAGCCCCAAAAGGGGCTTTAATTTTACTCTGTAAATTTATCAAAAGTCTTCAGTTGAAGAGCTTCCTTAAATTTTATTTTCTTTGAAATATTGTCAAAGTCTTTTCTAGCTTTAGAATAACGATTTTCAACAATAGATAAAAACTCTAATTCAGAATTTGAGGGTTTGTCATAACTCCCAACAATTTTACTAAATAAATCTGCTAGTTTTTCTCGTAACTCAGGCTCAGCACTTCCAACATAATTATCTCCAGTTGTAATCACTAAAGTTTTCTTTAGTTCATTTAATTTTGATTTTAGTTTGCTTTTTGTCTCAGGTGCTTCAATAAAAGCATCAATTTGATAAACCATATAAGCTAATTCTTCAGTCATTTTATACATCTTAGACATGATCTCATGTTTCATCTTTCTATCTGCTGAAGTTAAACCTGACCGCTCATCATAAACAATTTCAAAGGTGTGCTCGTATACGTCTCTCCCTTTTGTTATAACTGCTGTATATGAACCTGCTTGCACTCTTGGTGTTGCAAAACCACCAAATGCGAGTGTTTTTCCCTTGGCAACTTTAGGTTGTCTAGTATTTCCTGACCAATTCACAATATTAATCCCTTTAGATTTTCCAGGAGATAATTTAGAAACAACCTCACCTTTACTATTTTTTATTTCCATACTCATCTTTCCAAAAGTATGTCGTTTAGGTAGTAAATATTTTATTTGAGGTGATCTGTTAGCATTTTCTCCCACAAATTGAGTTTCAGCACCAAAACTACCTGCAAATCCGCTTTCATCAGATAACTTCATCGGTTTAGAGCTAAAAAAATGAAGTTTAGCTTTTAAAACTTCAGCGTTGATTTCTCGTAAAGGTGAAATATCATCAATGATAATGATACCTCTACCATGGGTTCCAAGAACCAAATCATTGGTTTGTTTTTGGAGATCAATAAAATGAATGGCTACTGGTGGTACATTTTTAGTGAATTTTTCCCAATGATTCCCTCCATCAGCAGTAATATAAAGTCCGAATTCGGTTCCTAAAAATAATAAATTTTCATTCTCGTAATCTTCTTGAATATTTCTAGAGGTACCAATAATATTGTCTGTGATGATGTTAGTCCAAGTTATTCCAAAGTCTGATGTTTTGTATACATAGGGCTGCATATCACCACTGTTATGACCATCAAAAACAGCATATGCTATTCCTTTTCCATGAACACTTGCCTCTATATGGTAAGTCCAGGTATTACTTGGCAGCCCTTGAATATTACTCACAACATTTTGCCAGTTTTTCCCACCATCTTTTGTCACTTGAACATTACCATCATCTGTACCTACCCATATGACATTTTCATCTAAAGGAGATTCCGCTATTGTAAATATTGTTGTGTGGTTTTCTGCTCCAGAATTATCCATTGATAATCCTCCTGAATCTGCTTGTTGTTGTTTTGTTGAATCATTAGTAGACAAATCAGGAGAAATAATTTCCCATGTATTTCCCATATCCTCAGATTTGTGGAGAAACTGACTCCCCATATAAAAACGATCTGGCTGATGAGCACTAATTGCCATTGGTGCATTCCAATTAAAACGTAAATCTTCATACCCTGCTTGTTCTAGGGGCTGAATTGTCTTTACTAGTTTATTATCAATATCATATCTCCAAACATTTTCTGCTCCTTGCATTTCTGAATAAATAATATTTTTTGTTGGATGTTTTAATACTCTAAAACCATCACCTCCTCCAATAGAATTCCAATCACCTGCATTGATTCCACCACTCGATGACGATGGTCCGTACCAAGAACCATTATCTTGAAGTCCTCCGTATATATTGTAAGGCTCTGCATTATCTACACTTATGTGATAAAACTGTGATAAAGGCAAGTTTTCTACAATTTCCATAGTTACTCCTCCATTCCAAGAACGATAAACACCTCCATCAGTTCCTGCATATATTCTATCTGAATCATTAATGTCAAAAACAATATCGTGAATATCGCTATGCATATTACCTAATGATTTAAATGTTTTACCACCATCCTTAGATATTGAACCTGAAAGACCTCCTTTTACCACAACATCTGGGTTTCTTGGATCTACAGTTATTCTTGAAAAATAGAAAGGACGAACTGTAATTCCGAAATCGTTATTTAATTGTTTCCAATTAGCTCCTGCATCGTCGCTTCTATACAATCCTTTTCGCTTTGGGTCTTCTGCTTCAATTACTGTATATAAGATATTAGCATCTGAGGGAGCTACTGCTATGGCTAATCTCCCTAGTTGTCCATCAGGAAATCCATTATGGATTTTATTCCACGTTTTTCCAGCATCTGTAGATTTATACAATGCACTGTTATCACCACCAGATGAGAAAGACCAGGCTGTTCTTCTAAATTCCCACATTGAAACATATAGAATCGAAGGGTCTTTAGGATCTATGGTCATATCTGCAGCTCCAGTTTTTTCGTCAACATATAATATTTTGTTCCAAGTTTCACCACCATCAGAAGATTTAAAAACTCCTCGTTCATCACTATCTGACCATAAGGCTCCTAAGACTGCAACATATACCTCTTTAGAATTCTTTGGATTTACAATAATATTTGCAATGCGTTCTGATTTATCAAAACCAAGTTTTTTCCAATTAGAACCACCGTCTGTTGATTTGTATAGCCCATCTCCGTAAGAAACACTATTTCTAGTCCAAGTTTCACCTGTTCCAACGTAAATTACGTTATCTGGATCATTAGGATCTATGGCCACAGCTCCAATAGATTGGCTATGATCGTCAAATATTGGATTAAAAGTAGTCCCTGCATCATTCGATTTCCAGACACCTCCACCAGCTGTTCCAGCATAAATAATTTGATTGTTAGTTGGATGGATTTCCATATCATTTATTCGACCACTCATTAAAGCGGGTCCTATATGTCGTGCTCTTAAATCTCCAAATAAATTTTTCAAGTTAATAGAAGATGAGTTTTGGGCGCCACTACTAAAAGGCAGCAAGGCCATACCCAAAACTAAGATTATTAGTTTTTTCATGTCTATAAGATTTTATGATTGATTGGTAAAAAAAAGAGCCTGCATAAATTTACACAGACTTTTTTTTACTGCTATAATTATTTTTTATTTTCTTCTACTGTAATTTCTTCTGGAAATTTGAAAGCACTTTGATCTACAGTTGGATTTAATTCAATTTTATCCATGGTGATTGGTTGGCCACCACCATCTTTAACACCTTGAGTCATAGAAAACGGAAAATACAAGCCCTCGACTTCTTGATAATCACTAAATTTAATTTCACTTACCATTCCTTTACCAGGACCCATTCTTATTTCAGAATGTACAACAATAGGAACAAAATTTTCAGCATCAAAAAAATAGATACTTGAATTTTCTACCGCTTTACCGTCTACAGTCATTGGTTTTTTAGTCAATTTAATTTTAAAGGTTTCTGTTCCTTCTAAATCTTCTTTACCTAACAACTCTATTGTATATCCTTTCTCTTTATAATTGTAAAAAGCGTCAGGAAAATCTTGTGCCTGAATTTTCATATTATCTGTAGACTCTTGATCACTTTTTTCTGCTTTTTGTGTCTGAAAATTAGTGCTCCACAGTACCTCACCGTCAAAAACTCCTTGTTTAAGCTCTATACCCTGAAAATTAATTACGGTCATTTGGCTACCATTTTTCAACTGAGTGATTTCTAGTGGAATTTCCATACCACCCTGATTCACTTTTGCACTCATCTTAATTCCTTCTAACTTTGCCCAGTTTTCTATCCCTCCTGTATTTTCAAAATAATTTGCTATGACTTCTTCAGCTGTTTGGGAGTTGACAGAAATACTTGCAGATATCGCTAGTACTAATAATAAAAATTTTTTCATTTTAAAGTTTTTTTTTAGTTATTACAATGTTAAGACGTCTAATTTACATAATTGTTACAAAAAAATCACATGGTATTATAAACTTTAATTATTTTTATATGCTTTATGAAAATTCTAAAAAACTTTCCACTTAAAGGTAAAAACAAAAAATCCATTAGTACAGATTTGTATTTTAATCAAACTAACAAACAAAAACCATTGGTTATCTTCTGTCACGGATACAAAGGATATAAAGATTGGGGAGCATTTGACCTAATGGTTTCCAACTTTTTAAAAGCTGGACTGGCTTTGCTGAAATTTAATTTTTCTCACAATGGTTGCACTCCAGACCAACCTATTGATTTTCCTGATTTAGATGCCTTTGGGAACAACAACTATACAAAAGAATTGGATGATTTAGAAAGTATTATCAATTGGATTTGTACTACTACAAAATTTAAAAATGAGATAGACACCAATAATATTACACTAATTGGTCACTCGAGAGGTGGTGCAATAGCCATTATAAAAGCAGCAGAAGATACAAGAATAAAAAAACTAGTTACTTGGGCTGCAGTGAGTGACCTTGATAGAACTATGTTTCATGAGGGTGCCGAATTAGATAAATGGAAAGAGGATGGTGTCTTGTATATTTTAAATGGAAGAACCAAACAAAAAATGCCACACTACATTCAATTCTATGATAATTTTATAAAAAATAAAAAACGCTTACGTGTTAAAAATGCAGTAAAAAAAATGATGATCCCACATCTAATATTTCATGGAGATAAGGATTTATCTGTACCTTTTGTACATGCACAAAACCTCCACAATTGGAATCTGTCTAGTAAACTCATTGTTGTTCCAGAATCTAATCATGTCTTTGGGGCATCTCAACCATGGACAAAAACAAAGCTTCCGATAGATTTTAGGTTTGTTGTAGAAAAAACAATTGCATTTATTACCAACCCTTAATTGTTAATAAAACCGAATAACTCTTCAGGTGTTTTTCTATCACTTTTTAGTATTTTTATTTTTCTAATTTTTAGGTAAGAAACCCGCAACTATGTACTTGATTTTTGATACGGAAACCACTGGGTTACCAAAGAGCTGGAATGCTCCTATTACCGATACTGACAATTGGCCAAGATGCATACAAATAGCATGGCAGCTGCATGACAATATGGGGAATGTGCTAGAACACAATAATTTCCTGCTTCAACCCGATGGATTTAACATACCATATGATGCAGAACAAATACACGGTATTTCTACTGATTTAGCTCAAGAACAAGGAATTCCTTTAAAAGAATGCTTAGTCTCATTTAACGAAGTTCTAGAAAAAACTACATTTATTGTTGGTCAAAATGTAAATTTTGACTTAAATATTATGGGTTGTGAATTTCACCGTTTGGGGATTTCTAACAGCCTAAACAAACTCCCTGTTCTAGACACTTGTACAGAACATACTGCACAATTATGTAAAATTCCTGGTGGACGCGGGGGAAAGTTTAAACTCCCTACCTTAACTGAACTCCATAACCATTTATTTGGTGTAAATTTTGGAGAAGCTCACAATGCCACAGCAGATGTTGAGGCTACAACCAGATGTTTCTTAGAATTAATTCGTTTAAGGGAATTTTCAAAAGAAAAATTAGATGTTGACGAAAATTATTTTAAAAACTTTTCAGAGGCTAATCCAAAACCCATTCAGGTACTAGGCTTAAAACACATTAACCTTAAGAAAGAAAGTGAAAAAATTAGAAAACGTTTAGCTGCTCTAAAAGAAAACGAAACAACATCTAATACATCAGCTGGACTATCTCAATTAGAAAATATTCAATTTGCCCACCTTCATAATCATACTCAGTTTTCAGTTTTACAATCTACCATTCAAATTGGAAATATTGTAAAAGCTGCAGCAAAAGATAATATGTCTGCAATTGCATTAACCGATACTGGAAACATGATGGCTTCTTTTCATTTTGTGAGTGCCATTTTAAAACATAACAAACAAGCATTTGCTAAAAATGAGATCTCAGAAGAAAATGGAGAAACTCCAACTGAAACAATTTTAAAACCAATTCTTGGATGTGAATTTAATGTTTGTGAAGATCATTTAGATAAAAAAAGAAAAGATAATGGATATCAGATTGTCTTACTAGCTAAAACTAAAAAAGGATATCATAATCTTGCAAAAATGTCTTCTATTGCTTTCATCAATGGATTTTACTATGTTCCCCGAATTGATCGTAAAATTATTGAGCAATACAAAGAAGATGTTATCGTATTAACAGGTAATACCTATGGAGAAGTACCAAATAAAATATTAAATGTAGGAGAAAAACAGGCTGAAGATGCACTCGTCTGGTGGAAACAACAATTTGGTGACGATTTGTATATCGAATTGATGCGACACAATCAAGAGGATGAGCGTATTGTAAATGAAACACTTCTAAAGTTTGCTAAAACTCATGAGGTTAAAGTTGTTGCAACCAATAATATATTTTATTTAAACAAAGAAGATGCAAATGCACACGATATTTTATTGTGTGTAAAAGAAGGAGAAAAACAAGCTACTCCTAAAGGAAAAGGAAGAGGCTATCGTTATGGGCTGCCTAATGACGAATATTATTTTAAGTCTAGTAATGAAATGAAAGAATTGTTTGCAGACATTCCTGAGGCAATAGCTAACATTCAGGAAATTGTAGACAAGATTGAAGTTTTCTCGCTAGCTAGAGATGTTCTTTTACCAGCATTTGATATTCCAGCTGAATTTCAGTCAAAAGAAGACCAAGAAGATGGTGGGAAAAGAGGAGAAAATAATTATCTGAAACACATCACTTTTATTGGAGCAAAAAAACGCTATGGAGAGATTACAGAAGCTATTAAAGAACGTTTAGATTTTGAATTAGAAGTAATTGAAAACACTGGATATCCAGGGTATTTTTTAATTGTAGAGGACTTTATTAGAGAAGCCAGGAAAATGGATGTTTCTGTGGGCCCAGGTAGAGGATCAGCTGCTGGTTCTGTAGTAGCCTACTGTCTTTGGATTACCAATATAGATCCCATTAAATATGACTTACTTTTTGAGCGTTTCTTAAATCCAGAGCGGGTATCCATGCCTGATATTGATATTGATTTTGATGATGAAGGAAGAGGAAGGGTAATGAACTATGTAATTAATAAATATGGTGCTAATCAGGTTGCTCAAATCATCACCTATGGAACCATGGCTGCAAAATCCTCCATACGTGATACGGCAAGAGTACTTGATTTACCACTATTTGAGGCAGATAGAATTGCCAAATTAATCCCAAACGTTAAACTGAAAAATATTTTTGGAACAGATGAAAAAAGCAAAGGAAAAATTGCTGCATTACGTTCTGAAGAAAAAGACATGGTTAATGAATTAAAAGCCATTTCGGAGGGTGATGGAATAGAATCTGAAACCATTAACAAAGCTACTATCCTTGAGGGCTCTGTTAGAAATACAGGAATCCATGCCTGTGGGGTTATTATCACACCTTCAGACATTACCAATTTTGTCCCAGTAGCTTTAGCAAAAGATTCAGACATGTATGTTACTCAGTTTGATAATTCTGTTGTTGAAAGCGCAGGCTTATTAAAAATGGATTTTTTAGGATTAAAGACATTAACCCTTATAAAAGATACTGTAAAAATTGTAAAAGCCAGACATGGTGTTCTGCTTGATCCAGAAAATTTTCCGCTAGATGATGAAAAAACCTATGAATTATTTCAGCGAGGTGAAACCATTGGAATATTCCAGTATGAATCACCGGGTATGCAAAAGCACATGCGTTCTCTCAAACCTACTGTTTTTGGAGATTTAATTGCAATGAATGCCCTATACAGACCAGGACCAATGGAATATATTCCCTCCTTTATTAACAGAAAGCATGGTAAAGAAGATATTCAATATGACCTCCCTGCAATGGAAGAGTATTTAGCTGAAACCTACGGAATTACGGTATATCAAGAACAGGTAATGTTACTCTCTCAAAAACTTGCCAACTTCACAAAAGGTGAGGCCGATGTTTTAAGAAAAGCAATGGGAAAGAAACAAGCTGCTGTCTTGGCAAAAATGAAACCTAAATTTATCGACCAAGCGAGAGAGAATGGACATGAATCTGAAAAACTAGAAAAAATTTGGAAAGATTGGGAGGCTTTTGCATCTTATGCTTTCAACAAATCTCACTCTACTTGCTATGCATGGATAGCCTATCAAACAGCCTATCTAAAAGCCCATTACCCAGCAGAATATATGGCATCTGTTCTGTCTAACAATATGAATGATATCAAATCTGTTTCATTCTTCATGGAAGAATGTAAATCTATGGGTTTAGAAGTTTTAGGTCCAGACATTAATGAATCCTATCTAAAATTTTCTGTAAATAAACAAGGTGCAGTTCGTTTTGGTATGGGTGCTATTAAAGGTGTTGGTAGTTCAGCTGTAAAAGCTATTATTAAAGAAAGAAAAGAAAATGGACATTTTACATCAATTTTTGATGTGACTAAAAGAATAGATTTACGAGCAGCCAATAAAAAAGCTTTTGATGGCTTAATATTAGCTGGAGGTTTTGATTCTTTTTCGAGTGCACATAGAGCACAATATTTTGCTGAAGATGAGAAAGGACAAACCTTTATTGAGAAAGCAATTCGGTATGGAAGTAAATATCAAGAAAACTTAAATTCGGCTCAAGTATCTTTATTTGGAGAAGCTTCAGACATACAATTTCCTGAACCAGATATTCCAGACTGCGAGGCCTGGGGGAACATGGAAGAACTTGCTAAAGAGAAAGAAGTTGTAGGAATATATATCTCTGCCCACCCATTAGATGATTTTACCAACGAATTAAAATTTTGCAATGCAAGTGTTGGTCATTTTAAAAATGATTTACAAAAATATGTAGGCTCTAATTTAGTGTTTGCAGGTATTATAACCGAAGTTCAACACAAAGTCTCAAAGGCTGGAAAAGGATGGGCTTCTTTCTTTATAGAGGATTATTTAGATAGTTTTGAGTTCAGAATTTTTGGAGAAGATTACTTAAAATTTAAACATTTTTTAGTTTCTAATTCTTTCTTATTTGTAAGAACTACAATTCAAAAAGGATGGACAAATAAAGAAGGTGTTGAGGGGGAAGCTAGACTTAAATTCACTGAATTTAAATTGTTACATGATGTAATGGATGATTTATGTAAAAAAGTAACCATTAAAATCCCCATAGAGGACATTCACGAAAAATCAATACAGAGTTTTAATACCTTATTTAATGAACACAAAGGAAAACAATCACTAAAGTTTGTAATTTATGACGTACAGGAAGAAATAGAATTAGAGGTTCCTAGTAGAAATACTAAAATTAAAATTAGTAGTGAACTTTTAAAAACACTTGAGGATCAGCATATTAATTTCAAATTAAACTAAGATGTTAGTTTAGTGAAAAGTGTTTCTAAGCTTTGATTCTTAGAATTTAATTCTAAAATCTTTAATCCATTTTCTTGTGCAAAATCAAAAATCACACCTCTCATATCTTCAGATGAATTAAAGGTTATATACCAAGTATTATCAAAATTATTTTTATAAGATATGATATTTGGTAACCTCTGAATGAACTGTTCTTCAATCTTGTAATCAAAAGTAACTTCTATAATTTGTTCATTACTATCTTTTAACTCCTCGATAGATGTATCTACAAGTAACTCTCCTTTTTTTATAATAATAACGCGATCACATACTGCTTCTACTTCTTGCATGATGTGGGTGGAAAATAAAATTGTTTTTTCTTTGCCCAGTTTTTTAAGTAAAGTTCTTATTTCCTGTAACTGGTTTGGATCTAATCCTGTAGTAGGTTCATCTAAAATTAATACATCTGGATTGTGAATTAAAGCTGCTGCTAATCCAACCCTTTGTTGGTACCCTTTTGAAAGTTGACTGATTTTTTTGTGTACCTCCGGGATTAAACCTACATCTTCTACAACAGTGGCAATAGTTTCTTTTGAAACCTTAAAAATTGAGGCCTGAAATTGCAAATATTCTCTCACATACATCTCCTGATACAAAGGGTTCTGTTCTGGAAGATACCCGATTTTAGCCTTAGCGGCTATTGGATTTTTTACTACATCAATACCAGATACAAAAACAGTTCCTTTAGTGGGTGAAATGTAGCCTGTCAGAATCTTCATCATGGTGGATTTTCCCGCACCATTTGGACCTAAAAATCCAATAATTTCTCCTTTTGTAGCTGAGAAACTAATTTCATTTAACGCCAACTGGGTTTCATAAGATTTTGAAACAGATAACACTTCTATAGACATAGAACAAAAGTAATTTATTTAATTTAATAACATTAACTCTTTAACAATAGTTCAAAAAAAAGGTTGTCTCTTCAGACAACCCTTTAGCGCTTATAAAATTTTATTCAATCACTAATTTTTTTGTGGTTTGTTTGTTTCCGTTTTTAATTTTCAATAAATACACTCCTTTCGCTGTATTTTCAAATGAAATACTTTCAGAAAATCTTGTAGCTACATTTGTAAATAACAATTTTCTCACCAATCTTCCTGTTATATCAAATAACTGAAGCTCAATACGATCTGATGATGTTGTGTCAAATTGCAAATTGAAATTACCGTTGGAAGGATTAGGATATAAATTAAAACCTTCAAAAGCGTCATCTTCTAATGAAGCGGTCTCATCTATTACCTCTATAGTGTAGTCCTCTACCTCGGCATCTTGACCGGTCATACAAGAAGTTGGATCTGAATTGTATTTAGTAGATACTCTCATCCTTGTTACCCCTAATAAAGCATCAGAAGGGATTGTCACAGATAAGGGACTTAATGTTGTTGCAATATCTGGTTGATTGTTTGCAGTTCCCAAGTCATATTCTTCATTCTCATCATCAAAATCACAATCTTGATTCCAATCAATCCAAACCAAAGTGTGAACAGTATAGTTACCATCTGTATTTACTTGAACAGTTAAATCATGAACCTCATCAGGTTTTACACTGGTACTAATATCTGTATAATCACTGTAAGCTCCTGGCTTATCTGAGGGATTATCAATAGTATTGAAAACAACTCTTGTTGTACTGGTAACATAAGCAGTATTTCCAGTAGATTCACAAACAGAACAATTTTGTGTAATAAAAGAGTTTACCGAAGAAAAGTTTCCATCGCCACAACTATTTTTAGCTTTCACTCTCCAATAATATGTAGTAGATTGATTTAAATTTACTCCAGTGTATGAATTTGTTGCACTATTTTCACTAGCTACAATTGAACTAAAGTCAGAATCTGTAGCAATTTCAATATCATAAGAACTTGCATTTGAAATTACATCCCATGAAAAGGTAGGAGATAAATCTACTCCACTAGCACTATCACTTGGAGATGCTAATGAAGGGATTTCAGTTAAATTTAAAAATACTGAGAAATTTGCATCAGCATTCTTAACAATAGTTCCTGATGTACCTATAATTTGAAAGTTGTAGGTTTCTACATCTAAAGAACCAATATTACTTAGAGTTAATGACACGTTTGATCCGTCTTGATTTGCGGTATTTGAACTGAAAGACGCATTTACACTAGTTGGCAGTCCACTAGTAGAGAAAATTGTAGTCCCTGTAAAACCAAGAAATGTATTGTAGACGAAATCATAAGTGACATTGTCAGGAGCGCATACATCAACAGAAGGTTCAGCTATTGAGATTGAAAATTCTGATTCTTGTAATGTTAAATTTGTTGAATTTACTGCGTAAAAAATATTATCATTCCCTTCTACCATAATCCTCAGTTCGTTAGAATCTCCATCAGCTGGAGGTACCGAGAAAGTATGACTCCCATCATTTGCTACATTACTTGCAGCTAAAAAAGGGAATGTTAATCCTCCATCAGTTGAAATATAAATATTAACTGTGGGAGTATTTACAGTACCTGCATCAGTTCCTGATACATCCCATGTTACCGTTTGGCTTTCACCTACATTCCATGTTTCATTTGTAGTTTGAGAAGTTACTGAAAAAGGTCCAGAACTTCCATCTACTGTTACGGTCATGAAATCAAAATCTGATTGTGGAAATTGCCCTGTGCCGTTAGCCTCGGATCTATCCCGAACAGTTAGAGCAAAATTTAAAGATCTCCCTACTGTTGACACCGTTTCCCATGAACTGTTATCAACTGTTTCTACAGGATTTGTTTCTGTTAATTGCCCAGACAAAACTCGAGACCTTATGGGCATATATCTTGTTGGATTTGTACTAGGTGGTCTTGATCTCCATACTGCACCTGATGTTTTTGTAGGTCCAAAAGAACTACTAGTAGTTGTTCCTGAATCTACTTGTTCCCAAGTATATGTTAAAACATCTCCTTCATCTGAATCGGTAGCTGAACCTACTAATTTAAAAGCAGTTCCTTGAGGAATAGTGTAATTATCTCCAGCATTAGCTAGTGGTGGATTGTTTGAAATAATTGTGGAAGTCCAACACGTTCTATTGTCTAAATTATTCAAAACTTGATTGATAGTTCCATAATGAAAATAGGGGTCACTATGGTCCTGAACATCATTTGAGCCAGTAATACCTGCATAACCCATAATAGTTGTTCCACTTCCTGGTTCATAATTCACGCCAGTACCTTCACTACTTTGAGAAAAAGTATGATTACCTCCCATTTGATGACCAATTTCATGTGGAACATAATCTATATCAAAAAAATCATCCATATTTGGACCACCATCATTATCTGTAAATGAGTGAGATGAAAACCCGCTTCCTTTTTGTCCGTCTACACATACGCATCCAATACAGCCAGCGTTTCCATTATTTCCACCATAATTAAATAAATGTCCAATATCATAATTTGATTCGCCAATTTCAGAGGTTAACGTTGACTGTAGTTGACTGTTATAACTCCCTGTATAAGGATCTGAAGACGCTGAGGGATAAATAATTTCTATTCCGGACACGAGTTGGAATGTAACAGCCATATCAACCTCAAAAACTTCATTTGATCTATTTAATGTAGATACTAAAGCCGCTAATGCATCTGCTTGAGCGTCTCCATTTGTATCATCTCCATCATCCCAAAAATTTGTATACTCACCTGTTGTTGAAATTGCTATTCTTAGTGTTCGTAAAATTTGATCGTTAGCGTCTCTCGAAGACGAGTTTATTTCCTTAATAGGAACAAGTTCATTCTCTGTTAAACATTCAAAATCTTTTTTTGTAGTTATTCTAACCCCCCTGTGATAAGTGATGTATTCTGTTGCATTTCCTTTTTCTGAGGGAACAGTAAAAAGTGTTGGTTTGTTTAAATAAGAGGTCATTGTTTTTACTCCCTGTGGAGTTACACTAAAACGAATTCTAGCTCCAGGATTGTCTAAACTAAAGCCTATATATGTTTTAATATTTGGATGTTTAACTGCTATAGCTGGAGCCAAGACTGAAGTTTCAAAAATATTAAAACGCTCCATATTTCCTTTTGCATCAGGAAAGTTAACTACTACTGAAAATTTTGAAGTAGGATCTGTTCTTAATGGAGCATCTACCAACTTAGATTTTAATGTATTGTAATCTAAAGAGAATATTTGATATTTATCTTTGTGTAAGTTTTTTACATAAGATTTAGCCTCAGAAGGATTTAATTTTATTTTTCTCCAAAGATTAGTTTGTGAATAGCACACAAAGCAAATCATGGATAAAAATAAAGTTAACGTTATTTTTTTCATATAATTAATATTTTAAAATCGAGGGAAGATCGTTTCAAAGATAATTAAATAATTATCTTTACAAGCAATGAAAATTAATAAAAAAATACTCTTAAAAGACCTTGGACTAAAGGATTACAAAGATATCTGGGAATATCAAACTTCCTTATTAAACCGTATCATCGATATTAAAAGACAAAACAGAAAAAACAGCACCAAAAATCCTACAAAAAATTATTTTCTTTTTGTTGAGCATCCTAATGTATATACTTTAGGTAAAAGTGGTAACCTTAGCAATCTATTGATTAACGAACAACAATTAAAAGAAAAAGAGGCCACCTACTACAAAATAAATCGAGGTGGAGATATTACCTATCATGGGCCTGGTCAAATCGTAGGATATCCAATCTTAGATCTTGAAAATTTTTTTACAGATATACATAAATACCTGAGGCTTCTTGAAGAAGTAATTATTAAAACGCTTGCCGAGTATGGAGTTAAAGGAGAGAGAAGTGATGGAGAAACTGGAGTTTGGATTGATACAGGAACGCCATTTGCAAGAAAAATTTGTGCTATGGGAATTAGAAGTAGTCGCTGGGTAACTATGCATGGCTTTGCCCTAAATGTTAATACTAATCTTGGATATTTTGACCACATTATACCCTGTGGCATTAGAGGAAAAGCAGTCACTTCTTTAGAAGTTGAGCTTGGAAGAAAAATTGAATTAAGTGAAGTAAAGGAAAAAATACTTATTCATTTTAAAGCACTCTTTGAAGTTGAAAAATTTGAGTTAAATCTCTAATTTTAATTGAGAGGGCAACAGTTTAAATGTTTTCCTGTGATACTTTGTAATTCCGTGTTCTTGTATTGCTTTTCTATGCTCCTTTGTAGGGTATCCCTTATTTTTCTTCCAATTGTAAACTGGAAATTCTTTATGAATTTTTTCCATAAAATCATCTCGATATGTTTTTGCTAATATTGATGCTGCTGCAATACTCATAAATTTAGCATCACCTTTAACAATGGTTTTGAAAGGAATATCCTTATAGGATTTAAATTTATTTCCATCTACAATAATATATTCTGGAGGTATTGACATGAGTGAAATAGAACGCTGCATCCCAATTATTGATGCCTGTAAAACATTTAATTGATCAACTTCCTTTTCATCTATGAAAGAAACACCAAATGCTAAAGCATCTTTTTCTATGATAGGTCTAAGTATTTTTCTTTTAGCTTCTGAAAGCTGTTTAGAATCATTTAGTAAATCATTATGATAATTGAATGGCAATATTACAGCTGCAGCAACAACAGGTCCAGAAAGACAGCCTCTCCCTGCCTCATCAGTTCCCGCCTCAAACTCATATCCACTATAATTATTTTTTAACATACCGCAAATTAACATTTTTTGAAGAGAATTATTTGAATTCTTCTCCTTTAAAAGTTTACTTTTGTTTTCACAATCTTCTCTAATGAAAAGAATCATTTACTTCATTTTTTTAATGTGTTTCTCAACCACTTTTGTGTATGGTCAAAAAAACAGACCCTTCAACAAACAAAAAAAAATGAAGGAGATGAGTAATTTTACATTTAATGACAGTATTGTTCAAGACAATAGTGGAACTAAGAAGATTAATTTAAGTGCAGCAACAAAGTATACAGATTACAAAATTTTTTCGTTCCTAAAAGATACCTCTTACGTAGACACTACTCTTAATATAAAAAAACATTACAAGTTTAATTTTTTAAGAAAAGATAACTTTGGCTTGTTACCTTTTCACAACATTGGTCAAACTTTTAACCGACTTACTTATGATTTTGATAAAATTAATAGAGTTCCTGATATCGGTTTTACAGCCAAACAGTTTTCTTTTAATACTATAAGAGATATTAATTATTATGAAGTTCCTACCCCTACTTCAGAGATTATGTTTTTAACTACACTAGAACAAGGAAGGTTTTTGGATTCTTTTTTTACCTTAAATTTTTCTAGAAGACTCAATGTATCAATTGCATATACAGGCTTACGTTCTCTAGGTAAATTCAGATCGGCTTTAGTGAGTCAAGGTAACTTTAGAACTACGTTTCATTATGAGACTAAAAATAATCAATATCATGTTAGAGGACATATAGCAACCCAGGATATTTTAAACGAGGAAAGTGGTGGTCTCACTCCAGAATCTTTACTAGCTTTTATAGATAATTATCCTAATTTTTCAGACAGAGCAAGACTTGATGTTAATTTGGAAGAAACAGAAAATTCCCTCAAAGCTTCTCGAGTATATCTAGAACAAGATTATCAACTTCTATCCTCTAAAGATTCAGCCAATCAAAAAGACTTCACCAATTTAAAAGTTGGTCATGTACTTGTAAGTAATAAAAAAGCCTATGAATTTAGTCAAAACTCACCTAGTAATTTTATAGGAACCACAAATTTTTCTGGGAATATTAAGGATGATGTTAACTACACATTTTTAAAAAATCAGTTTTTTTTAGAATTTAATTCAAAATATGTTTTGGGAACATTCAAAGCAAAGTCAAGTATTATGAGTTATTCTTATGGGTACGACAAAATTATTAATCAAACTAGTGATATTAACACCAGAAAGTTAAAAGGAAGTGCAATCTCTTTTGGGGCAGACTGGAAGGCTAAAGTGAGTAAATTTCAATTAGATGCTACTGGAGAAATCACTCCAGGATCAGCGCGACTAGCAGGAACAAATCTTCAAGGTAATTTATCGTATAAAAAAGATAGTTTATTTGACATAAAAGCTAGTGTTTTATTAAATTCTAAATCGCCGAATTTTAATTACCTTCTTCATCAAAGTATTTATGATGCCTACAACTGGAAGAATGATTTTGAAAATATAAGAACTCAAAATCTAGGATTTCAGATAGATTCTAGATGGTTAAATGCAGTTGTAAATTTAACCAATATTGAAAACTACACTTATTTTGGTGAAGACAATAAACCTCAACAATACTCAGAAAACGTTACGTATTTAAAAGTAAAGGCATCAAGAGAATTTACCTACAAAAAATTTGCACTAGAGAATACTGTTATGTACCAAAATGTGAGTGGAGGGTCCGCTGTTTTTAGAGTTCCTGAACTTATTGCAAGAAATACACTATACTATTCAGACTATTGGTTTAAAGGAAAACCTATGCAGGTTCAAATTGGTGCTACGTTAAACTATTTTAGTGCTTACAAAGCTAACGCCTATAATCCTTTATTATCGGAATTTACGCTTCAAAATACTGAAGAAATTGGATTTCCTTCAGTAGATATCTTTTTTAATGCACAAATTAGAAGAACTCGAATTTTTTTTAGAGTAGACAACGCACTTTCTGATTTTGGGGCTAGAAATTATTTCTCTGCTCCAAATTATCCTTACAGAGATTTCACCATAAGATTTGGACTGGTTTGGAATTGGTTTATTTAACTATTATTTAGCTGCTAACTGTCTAATTTTAATTCTGAATGCAGCAAACAACAACGTAGTAAATGGTGATAACCAATTAAATATTGCATAGATAAAATACTCTCCAACGCTTACTCCTAGTACACCAGAATGATAAGCCCCGCAGGTATTCCAAGG
>Ga0115008_10001724_pt1 | contig 17934 bp, 19 predicted proteins | sample FraStrMetagenome_FD_87164 | JGI IMG/M metagenome (GOLD analysis project Ga0115008, IMG submission 87164) | Marine eukaryotic phytoplankton communities from Arctic Ocean - Fram Strait ARC3M Metagenome | ecosystem: Environmental > Aquatic > Marine > Oceanic | place: Fram Strait | collected...
AACATTAGACAACCGAACCAACCAATGTATAGTCTGTTCTCAGTTGAAGTGATCCATGCGCAGAATTGCTCCCAGAAGCTTGCGCTCTCGCGTCTTTGTAAAGTTGTAGTCATGATTAAATTTGATTTAAATTAAATGTTTTTGGTCTTGAAAACCTCCCAGGAATTTATCCTGTTAAAAATATTATTACCAACAAAACTAAGAGTTTATATTACAAAAATATATTTAAGTAATTAATAAGTAAGTTTACGAAAATAACGTATATACAGTTATATAAGCATTAAGCCCTACAAAACTTAGTAGTGATTTACTTTAAAAAGTTTAGTGACCTTTACTTTCAAAGATCACCAATTAAGCAATAACTAAACCTTTAGTTTGCGCCAACAAACATCTCAGGGATAGATTGTTCAAGTAATTTTGTAGTAACAGAACGTAAAATACTTTCATCTCGTTGAATTTCAACGTCTAGTGATCTTATTAGTTCACCATTACCTAAATAAATCACTTGAATATACATTGCTGTATCAAAATTTTTTATCGGGTACGCTAATGATATTTTACCATTATTCTTAACCATGACCTGACTACCTTTTTCAGTCAGAAAATCTCTGTATCGCTCTATTTTTGCTTTCAACTCCTGTTCAGTCGAAGTCACTTTAAAAAATAGAACTAACTCATACATTTTTAATTCAGTATCCATAAAAGTTTATTGATAGTCTTTTTAATTTAGATAATTAATTACCGGGAAACCTTCTTTCGCTTAATGCCTAAATTAATCATTATAAGTAAAAAGCCTATGAGGATTCTCATCTAATTTTATAATTTACTGGCTAACGCTTTTAAAGTAATATAAGCAACCAACTTATCGTCTGCAAGACTATAAAAGAACGTTATAGCTTAATAACTATTTTTAAAGGGCCTAATTTAAAAGTTTTTGTAATTGTAATATATACAAAAAGGTTACTATCACATTAATGCGGATAAAGTAAATAATCTTAAAACTTAACGCAAAATAAAATATTTAATAAGGATATTGTATAATAGGTTCAGTAAAAAAACTTAAATTAACATGCTCCTTGCTGACGATTTAGAACAATTATTAGATGTTTTACCGACATTTATAAATACGCCTTTAGAAAAACACCCACGACGTGAATATTTAATTGAAGTCGTTCTTGATATTGGAAGAAGACCGGAAGCCCGTTTTTCAGATTGTACTGAGTATTTATCTTACCGAACAATTGTTTGGCAAGACATTGATTCTACTCTGAAAAAGTTAGGAAAATTTAGTGGGGATAACCGAGCAGGAATAGAAAAAACGTTACACAGGATTAGCTCCCTTAGGAATAGAAAAGGAAGTGTTATTGGTTTAACTTGCCGTATTGGTAGAGCGGTTTTTGGTACAGTGAGCATTGTAAGAGATCTTCTTGAGCAAAAAAAGTCAATCCTTTTATTAGGTCGGCCCGGGGTGGGAAAAACAACAGCTATCCGAGAGATAGCGCGTGTTTTATCTGATGGGATGAAAAAACGCGTAATTATTATTGATACTTCTAACGAAATAGCGGGAGATGGTGATTTACCACACCCTTCAATTGGGAAAGCTCGGCGAATGCAAGTTTCAAACCACCAAAACCAACACGAGGTAATGATTGAAGCTGTAGAAAATCATATGCCAGAAATTATCATAATCGATGAAATCGGTACTGAACTAGAAGCTGCAGCTGCCCGTACCATTGCAGAGAGAGGAGTGCAACTTGTGGGTACGGCTCATGGTAATGCTTTGGAAAACTTAATAAAAAACCCAACTATCACGGATTTGATTGGGGGTATTCAATATGTAACATTAGGCGATGAGGAAGCAAAACGGCGTGGTTCCTCAAAAAGTATTTTAGAAAGAAAAGCACCCCCAACATTTGAAATTGCTATCGAAATCCATGATCCCAAAACGTGGGTTATTCACGAAAGTATAGAAAATTCGGTCGATTTATTACTCCAAGGGCAAAGCCTTCCAATTCAAAAACGCTCACTAGGAACTAAAATCCCTAATTTTGTAGATTGTAAAATTGTCTATAACCAAAAGGACAATGTATCGACACCCGAGAACTTTTTAAAGCGTTCTGGGTCTGAAAAGAAACAAAAAAATAACTATTTATTAGATCGTTTTACTTCTAATGACAAATCAGGAGCAAAAAAGCTTCTAAAGACAAACAGTGCAGCAAAAACACAATTAAAACAAGAATTTACTTTTGTCTATATATATGGAATAAACAACCACGATTTAAAATCTTTGATAAAAACTTTGCGCTTACCAATTATCATAACTAAAGAGATTCAATATGCGGATGCAATATTAGCTTTAGCAAATTTAGTTAAAAGTAATCGTAAACTAAAACAAATTTCTCATTCAAAAAAAATAACAATACATACTATACAGAGCAATAGCTTGGTAAAGATTGCAAAAGCCTTAAGATTATTAGCTAAAAAGAAATCAATAAACCCTGTTGAAAAAAAGATGGATAATACAAAATTATCTAAACTTATTAGTCAAGAATTTTTAACACCTTTAGAAGAGGCGAGGTTAGCTATTGAGGAAGTTGTTATCCCAAACAACATGACTATCGATTTATTTCCGAGAAACAGCGAACTCCGGAAACAACAACACGAATTAATTTCCCATTATCAGTTAAGGAGCTTCAGTGTTGGGAAAGGTAAGAAAAGAAGAATCAGAATTTGCTCGTATTAAAAACAACAAAAAAGTTACAAAAATTGAAGTTTCAGAAAGCATTTGTTAATTCCTATTAGTAATTTAACAATTACCCACTTAAGTTTGATCTTGCTTTCCAGAATATTATTCTTTAATATAGAGATATAATGTTTGCGGGTATAGTTTAGTGGTAGAACCTTAGCCTTCCAAGCTAATGATGAGAGTTCGATTCTCTCTACCCGCTTTTATTTCTCTTTCCCTTTAAAAAATTTAATACTATCTTATAAATAGGACTTGATTAATTTATTGAAGTTCGGTAGCGGCAAGGTAGACAATTACTTAATTATCATATGTTCACTATAAAGATCTGAGAAAGGCCAAGGAAGTATAAATTTAATTACAACAAGGAAATCTTGTAAAAAAACCCGAAATACGATATATACTTTATTCAAGTAGCTTTTAAAAAAGTATTAGATATTATCTATCTGAGTTAACAAACTCAGTAAAAAGGAAGTATCTTTAATATATTTCGTGTAATTTTAAATTACAAGAAATAAAAACAATTAACTTTAACATTTAGTAGGAGAAAGAGTTGTGTCAGGTGGTTCAACAGGAGAAAGACCATTTACGGATATTCTAACGAGTGTTCGTTATTGGATTATTCACAGCATTACTATCCCAGCACTTTTCGTTGCAGGTTTTCTTTTCGTTAGTACGGGATTAGCGTATGATGCTTTTGGTACACCGCGTCCGAATGAGTATTTTACTCAAGACCGTCAGCAAATACCTTTAGTTAACGATCGTTTTAGTGCGAAACAAGAACTTGAAGACTTAACGAAGGGATTATAAATTCAAAAACGCGCGTTTTATTTTCATGATCAATACAAATCAACCAGTTGCATACCCTATTTTCACATTTCGTTGGCTTACTATACACGCTTTAGCTGTACCAACGGTATTTTTCCTTGGTGCAATTACGTCAATGCAATTTATTCAACGATAGGAGATTTTTAAAATGAGTGCACCAAATCCTAATAAACAGCCAGTAGAATTAAACCGTACTTCATTGTACTGGGGACTACTGTTAATTTTTGTTTTAGCCGTGCTATTTTCAAGTTACTTCTTTAACTAAGGTTAACTACGAAAGTTTCTTGAAAAAATGGTTCTGTAATGAACTTTGTTAATCTTTAATTATAATCGATATGAGTGATATAGGTCGAATCCCTCTTTGGATGGTGGCTACAATCGGTGGTCTTGCCGCTCTAGGTTTATTAACGCTTTTCTTCTTCGGAGCATATTCTGGGTTAGGTTCATCTTTATAAGAGAGCCAAAACATTACGAAGAAAAAGAAGCATTTAAACTGTAGGTTAAATTAACCTACACTTTAAATGCTTCTTTTACGTTCTAGCCTAAATTTAAAAAACATAATCTTGTGGGAATAAATTTTACCCCAATAGAAGTTTTTAACTTTCAAAATTAAAGCTATACTTGCTGCCTTAATAAGCAATAAGTATAGCTTTTAAATCTACTGGTGATTTTAAGTACCCCCAGGGGAATTCGAATCCCCGTTACTTCCGTGAAAGGGAAATGTCCTAGGCCTCTAGACGATGGGGGCAAATGAATTTTTCTTACGTACTTATATTAAAGTATTTAAGTTAAGATGTCAAGAGTTTCGACCACAAAGCCATAAAAAAGTTAAAACTCTTAACTTGTACGTTTAATACTAGAAGAGTTAGGTAAAAACATTTCAAGTATTTCTTCTTTGAAGATTTTTGTAGCATTAGAATGATACCTTTTTGAATTTAAAAGTATAGACAATGTACGCTTAATTGTTACCCCGTCAATCTTTGCCCAATGCAACATATCAAGTTCAAGCTCTTTAGAAATTGCCGAAACAGATACAAAAGCTGCTCCTAATCCAGAGTGGACAGCATTTTTTATAGCCTCAATTGAATTCAACTCCATTTCTATTTTAAAATAGCTACTATCAATACCATTTTGCGTTAAAGTATTTTCAATAACGCTACGAATAGTCGATTGTGGGTTTAAAGCAATAAACCGTAAACGATATAGATCTTCTTTTTGTATATATTCTAAAGAAGAGAAGGGATGGGAAGGGGGTAAAATAAGAGCAAGTTCATCTTCTGCATAAGAAGTTACATCTAAATTAACATGTAACTCTTGTGGGACTTCGCCACCAACTATAGCTAAATCAATTCGCCCGTCTGCGACACCCCAAGAAATTTTCCTCGTAGAATGTACTTGTAATTCAATAGCAATTTGAGGATATTTATGCCTAAAAATCCCAATTAACCTAGGCATTAAATAAGTACCTGTTGTTTGACTAGCTCCAATAATTAGTGCACCCGATTGTAGAGCATTTAATTCATCTAAGGCACGACAAGTTTCTTCACATAAACTTAAAATTCTCTCACAATATTTTATTAATAACTGACCCGTTTCTGTCAAACGTGCTTTACGCTTATCTCTATAAAACAAAGGAGTGTTAAGTTGGCGTTCTAGATTTTGTACTTGAAGACTAACAGCAGGTTGGGAAATATATAATTTTTCGGCAGCTTTTTTAAAACTCCCTTCATTTGAAATGGCATGTAAAATTTTTAACTGGTCCAATGTAAAAGGAAGGTCAGACATAAACAATAAAAAAGAATTCTTGCTGAATACTATAAATCAGGAATTTACCAAAATCCTTATAAAACTATATATTGGTGATTAATATCGTATGTTATCAATGTATAGTAAAAGATTTGCACACGAAAAATTGTCTTTTCGTAAAGACTAATGTTATAAAAGATGTATAATAGTATTCAAATAAAAAACATTTTATATTTGTATACAAAATATGGCAGATTCTAGACTTGTAGTTGTTTTATTTCCACTATTAGCAGCTGCTTCGTGGGCTTTATTTAATATAGGTCGAGTTGCATTACAACAGTTAAAACGAATGTCTTAACTTAAAAAGTTATTGGGATAAAAATCTTCGTATTCTTTTTATAGTATATTAAAAAGGACCAACAATAAATCGTTTGGTCCTTTTTTCATTTATGTGAACCTTATTTGTTACCCGATCTCTCTCGAAGACTGCTAATTATTCGGCGAATTGGATTTTTAGATAGGGACGAATTTAATTCATTAAAAACTACATCTTCACCAATTAACCGTCGTGTTGTATTTTCAAAGGCAATTCTAGGTAACGAAGTTTTATCCTCTAAAACTATTGGTTCACCACGGTTAGAAGCAATAATAATTTTTTCAGTATCTGGGATTACACCAATCAAAGGAATACCAAGAATACTTATAACGTCTTCAATAGACATCATGTCGTCAGTTTTAACCATATTTGGCCTAATACGATTAATAACTAACCCCATTTTAGTAATGTTTTTTGACATCATTATACCTATTACCCTATCTGCATCTCGAATTGATGGCACCTCTGGAGTTACAACTACTATGGCTTCATTTACACACTCAATTGCTGTTAAAAAACCATTGTCAATTCCTGCTGGACTATCTACTAAAATATAGTCATAATTACCCTCAAATCTTTTAATTAGATCTTTAATTTGATCTCCATTGACAGGGGTTTCTGTTCGATTCGAAGCTAATGGAAAGAAGGCTAGTTTTGGTTGGCGTTTATCTTTTATTAGTGCTTGCTCAAGTCGGCAATTTTCATTCAATACGTCTAGACCTGTATATATAATACGATTCTCAAGACCTAACAACAGATCAAGATTGCGCAAACCAACATCTGCGTCAATAAGTAATGTACGATATCCGAACCGAGCAAGTGACATTCCGATATTTGCTGTCGTTGTTGTTTTACCTACACCACCCTTGCCAGAAGTTATTACTATAACACGGGTCATAATAGTTTTTATGCTTTAAATATGTAACACTTCAATAAGTATAACATTTTAATAAATGTTATTTTTTCGTTTATAATAAGGACACAATTCCAAATCGTAAAAAAGAATTATGCATAGAGTTGAAAACGATAACTTAGTCATTGCCCGTAAACATTTTTCATCCCGTTTAATGCTTGGTACTGGTAAATATAAAGATTTTCACGAAGCAAATGAAGCTATAGCCGCAAGCAACTGTGAAATTCTGACAGTAGCTATTCGACGAGCGCAAAACTCCAGCGTCGACAGTATTGATAAATTATTAGAAAAGTTAGATTGGACAAAAATTTGGTTAATGCCGAACACTGCCGGCTGCCAAACTTCTGAGCAAGCTATTAGATTAGCATTTTTAGGACGTGAAATTCTAAAAAACTTAAATTACGTAGATAATAATTTTATAAAATTAGAAGTGATACCTGATCCAAAATATTTGCTGCCAGACAGTTTAGGTACATTAGCTGCAGCCGAATACCTTGTAAGTAAAAATTTTGATATTTTACCATACATAAATGCAGAACCGATATTAGCTAAACAATTAGAAGAAATTGGTTGCGCAACAGTTATGCCTCTTGGCTCACCCATCGGCTCGAATAAAGGTTTAAAAAACTTACATAATATAAATATTATTATTGAAGGTTCAAAAATACCTGTTATTGTCGATGCTGGTATCGGATCACCAAGCCAAGCAGCACAAGCTATGGAGCTTGGTGCTGATGGAGTCCTTACTAATACGGCAATTGCTAAAGCCAATTCACCGAAAGACATGGCTTATGCAATGCAACTTGGTGTAAAGGCTGGTCGAATCGGATATCTTGCAGGAAAAGCAAAAATGTTAACGATCGCTCAACCAAGTTCCCCAACTTTTGGAATTTCTAAATAATTTTTTTGAATTAATGCTATATTAATATCTAATTAAAAATATATTTAAAGCGAAACTGTAATATTCTTACAGAAATAGGTTATAGATATATATATATAATATTTTACAGAATACTGATTTCATCTATGGTTACAATTAAAAAAGTTGAAAATGAAAGACCTGTTTTCCCGTTTACAGCAATCATTGGTCAAGAAGAAATGAAGCTTGCATTAATTCTGAATGTAATTGATCCAAGAATTGGTGGCGTAATGATTATGGGTGATCGTGGTACAGGAAAGTCTACAACTATTAGAGCAGTAGCAGACCTTTTACCAGCGATTAAAGTAGCAAAAGATGATCCATTTAACTCATCGATCACAGATTTTGAGCTAATGAGTGAAACTGTTAAAGCAGCAGTAGAAAATCAGGACGAACTGGCCTACGAATTTAAAAAAGTTCCAATGATCGACTTACCATTAGGGGCAACAGAAGATCGTGTTTGTGGGACAATTGATATTGAAAAGGCACTAACTGAAGGTGTTAAAGCCTTTGAACCTGGTCTTTTAGCAAAAGCAAATCGTGGGATTCTTTATGTTGATGAGGTAAACTTATTAGACGATCACCTTGTAGATATTTTATTAGATTCCGCTGCTTCAGGGTGGAACACGGTTGAGAGAGAAGGTATTTCAATCAAACACCCAGCAAGATTTGTGCTTGTAGGTTCAGGAAACCCAGAGGAAGGGGAATTAAGACCACAACTATTAGATCGTTTTGGTATGCACGCGGAGATAAGAACAGTACGTGATCCAGAAACACGTGTTCGAGTTGTTGAAGAAAGAAGTAATTTCGACCAAAACCCTGACCAGTGTTTACAAGAGAACTTTGAAAAACTAGAAGAACTAAAAAAGAAAATCTCTGATGCGCAAGAACTTCTTCCAAGTGTCGCATTAGATTACGAATTCCGTGTAAAAATTTCGCAAGTTTGTGGTAGTTTAGATGTTGATGGTTTACGAGGTGATATCGTAACAAACCGTGCAGCAAAAGCTTTTGCTGCATACGACGGAAGAGATAAAGTTGAACTAGCTGACATCGAAAAGGTTATTGTGTTATGTTTAAGACACAGACTTAGAAAGGATCCTCTAGAAACAATCGATTCTGGTGATAAAGTAAGTACTACTTTCGAAGAGGTTTTCAAATAAATTGAGCTCAGCAGGATTCGAACCTGCATTAGAGACTTAGAAGGTCTCTGTCCTAATCCCTTAGACGATGAGCCCTAACTTCAAAAAAATTAGACCGGTTAATAAAAGCTTATTTACCGGTCTAATGATTTAACTTTATTGAACAAACTTGGGCGGTATAGGATTTGAACCTATGACCACCTGCTTGTAAGGCAGGCGCTCTACCACTGAGCTAACCGCCCCTGTAATATATATAATATATTAAACGTCGCTGTTTTGTAAATAGCAAAATGTTAATGTTGATGGATACGTTAAAAACAAAGTTATGGAACTAATGCAAGATTTTAGTGTTACAGTACCTACAGATACTCAAAATACTTACAAAGATAATGGGAACTACCAAATAACATCCAACCTAAAGAATTCAAAAGCAACAGATTTTTTTGAAGATCTTTACTCATATCCACCAAAATTTACGATAAAATGGGATTCTCTTGACGAATTAACGCAAGATCTATTTCTTGAAAATAACTATGGTGTACTTGAGCATAGTTTCCCTTTAATAGATTCTTTTACAGAACTATTTGGACCACCTTTTAAAGGCGGATCCCAAACATTTGGACACGAGTATTCAGTACGAGAATTCATTAATGGGTATTTAGATAAACTTTTTTCCTCAAATTTCTACAATAAGAAAACAAAAACGATTCAAGAAGCATTAGCTCCTGTACCAATTTTTGTTATTTTAAATGGTCATAAGGAAATTGTTTTAAGTAAGCCTATTAACTTTGTCCGATCGCAAGCACAAAAACGTTCTCTTGACCAATCTGTATATGATTATTGTGGGGCATTTGATCCATTAGTGGAAAATAATCCAAAACTTGGCTTCTTTTTTTTTAATAGATTAGACGCAGAAAACCACCTTCAAGAAATTGCAAAATCAGACATCGACGGTACAAAAACTGTTGGATTATCGATTCATTGTATAGGTCTTCATTCAGCATATCGTATAACCCGTGAGCACCACCCTGATATTGATTTTCGATTTGTGCCCCATTATCAAGAGGTAAAAAATTTATTAAAAAATAAATTAAACAACTCAAATTTAATAATTGACGATGAGCAACAACAATTACGTTTCCGACCACGAAGTGCAAACCTCTTACCTTACCTAGGAAAAGTTGGAAGAATTTTACTACCAACACGTTCCTTTTTACAAAGGGACGAGTATTTTAAAGGTGTTCCAATTTACATTGTACAAACACTCAAAGAGCCAAGAAATATATTCGTAGAACAATATTTTAACACTGTTAATAAAATAGACTCTGTCTGGGGAAGGTTGCTACAATTTTATGATTCAGCACTTGGGTTTGGTGATAATTGGGTAATGCAAGGTTCGTTAAAAGATGCTAATGTCTCAAATGATTACATAAACTATGTATTCTTAAATGAGAGTGACGCGACAAACTTTATTAAAAAACAAGGAAGAAAAGTTGCACGCTATAGTGGTAGTCGAACATCAAATATTGAGTTTATGGTCCGTAAACCGAAAATATTCGTGTATAACTTAGAAGACTTTTTAGAGTCTTGGGAAGAGAAAATATTAGCTGATAGTGATACTAATCGTAGTTTTGAACAAAAATCCCAAACTATTTTTGCAGCAGGAAATACATTTTTTGTACCACCAGGGACAATCCCTTCTTCTACAGCTGCTCAAACAAATACATCTTCCGAATTGGAAAGTTTGATCTTAGAAATACGGACAAATGGAAGTTTAACTCCGGCGGAAGCTTTAAGTACGAATGTAAATGAAGAGCTAGCAAATGCTAAGAATAACCCACTTTTACGAATTACCGAAACTTTAGACCTAAAATATAGGTTATTTAAACATTATATCGGATTCCTATTCAGTGTTGGGTATACTTAAACAACAACCTTACCCATATTAAATATTGTATATTTTTTTCTTGAAGAGATATTGAATTTGACAACATTAATAGTGGTTTAATATCATTTAAGAAAAAGGGGCTGTTTCGGATTCGACATTTAGACTTGTATCTATTAGCAATGACGGCTTGTAAAGCCGAAAAAAAAAATAAGTGCAAACAACATCTTATCTTTTATTACAAGAACTAAGCTAAACCAAACAACACTGGCTCTAGCATAAGTTTCTTGGATTGTCAGCAAATAAAATCTTCGTTATTTGCTGAACTTAAATTGATTTCACTTTTTGAAATTCCGAAGAAGCACATATAAAGCTATATGTAGAGATTAATAAAATGAACTACTTTAAATAGTGAGACCTTATAGTTTTGAGCTCTAAATGGACGTGGGTTCAAGTCCCACCAGCTCCAACGAAGCATCTGTAGCCAAGTGGCCGAAGGCATCGGACTCATAATCCGCTTTTCATTGAAACGTCGCTGGTTCGAATCCAGCCAGATGCATTAAAAATACATTTTACAGGAAAGGATTCTATAATAAGGCTAAGAGGGAGTCGAACCCTCGACACCCAGAATCGGAATCTGGTGCTCTGTCCGCTGAGCTATAAGCCTATGTGGTAATTTTTACAAAATGTACATCACTGAAATGTGCCATAACATTTTCTAACGTTTCAGTATTCCTATTTGCTCGCCAAAAGTTCATTACTTCAGCTGCCGAATTTAATATTTTTACTTTTTCTTTGTCTTTAACCCAAGGCTTAAAAGCCAATTCTATCTTAAGCTGTTCCCAGGCTTCTGTCTTTGGCCAGAAATAATAACTTGTTATTGGCAATGTATATTTAGTACTGACTTGGTCAATAGCTAAGCCAAGAAAATTATTTGACCAAAGAATTTTTAATTCTAATTGCATGTTTCGAGGATCCTTATAAGATCGTGTGTTAGTCATATTTTTACCCGAAAAGCCCTAATTCGATATAAACGTTAAGCCTAATTTGGGTAAAAACATGGGCAAAGTATTACAGTTGTTCAAATATTTTTGCTCGTACAAAAATATTTCTTACCGTTTCTGTTGGTTGCGCACCATCTTTTAACCTTGCAATAATTCTTTGAAATTTTAAGTGTGTTTCGTCTGTCATAGGATTGTAGAACCCTAATTCTTCAATAGAGCGACCATCACGTTTAGTACCACTGCTCATAGCAACAATACGGTAACATGGCTGGCCTTTACGACCATATTTCTTAAGTCTAAGTTTGATCATGAAAATTAAACTGTTAGTTTATTTCTACCCTTTTTTCGTCTTGCGTTTATAATTCTACGTCCGGTTTTTGATTCCATTCTACTACGGAAACCAGATGTTCTTAACTTTTTCAAGTTAGTTCCACGAAGTGTTCTTTTTGTCATAATTAAATCACGAAATTTAATTTATAGGATTAAATAATTACCAACTTGATTTAGTTAAACCTGGAATTAACCCATCATGAGCCATTTCTCTTAAAACATGTCTCGATAAACCAAAATCTCGATAAAATCCTCTACTACGACCAGTTACCCAACAACGGTTACGGTGTCGGGAAGGAGCAGAATTCGGTGGTAATTTTTCAAATTTTTTATACAAAGCTAATCTCTCAGGAAAAGAAGACGCAGATTGTAATTGTTGTTTAAGTAATTCTCGTTTAGCGGTGTGCTTAATAACTAACCGCTCGCGCTTTTTTTCACGCTGTATCATACTTTGTTTAGCCATTGATTACTGCATAATGTTAAAATTATCTGACTGTGTTATAGTAATAACATTTTGATAGTTTCTATAGTTCAAATCTAATATTAGATTCTAAAAAAATTTCATAGCTATGTCAATATTAAATGACTTAAAAAAAAGGATTTAAAATCTTATGTTAGATTGTGCAGTAAAATTTAAATAAGAAGTTTAAATCAAAAACATTTTAAATGAATCAAAAAAACGATAACTTTATTGATAAAACATTCACTGTTTTAGCTGATATTCTACTCAAAGTACTCCCAGCAACAAAAGATGAAAAGCAAGCTTTTTCATACTACCGTTACGGCATGTCAGCGCAATCAAGTGGGGACTATGCCGAAGCTTTAGAAAATTATTATGAGGCACTTAAACTTGAAGAAGACCCATACGACAGAAGTTATATCCTATATAATATTGGTCTTATTTACAGTAATAACGGGGAATACTCAAAAGCATTAGACTATTATCAACAAGCATTAGACTTAAACCCACGTTTACCTCAGGCATTGAATAATATGGCTGTTATTTATCATTATCAAGGAACAAAAGCATCAGAAAAAAAAGAATTTGAGCTTGCACAGAATATGTTCGAAAAGGCTGGAAGTTTTTGGAAAAAAGCAATCCGCCTAGCCCCAAACAATTATATCGAAGCACAAAACTGGTTAAAAATAACGGGTAAATTAAATGACAGCGAAGACTTTTAATCAAATACTGCTTAGCTACATATAACAATTTGGTACTATAATTCTATTGTAGAATGATAAGATAAGTAATATTTAGACCTATTTTTTACGATAACTTAGTAAATCGTGTTTAAAGACAAGATAGGGTATAAATTACTTTTAATTAATTGAAAAAGAATAGTTAATATGACTATCGCAATCGGACAAAAGCAAGATCGAGGCGTATTCGATCTTATTGATGACTGGCTAAAGCGTGATCGTTTCGTTTTCGTTGGTTGGTCTGGGCTTCTTCTATTCCCATGTGCATTCCTAGCTGTAGGTGGTTGGCTAACTGGTATTACATTCGTAACATCATGGTACACTCACGGTCTAGCAAGTTCATTCCTAGAAGGATGTAACTTCCTTACTGCTGCAGTATCTACTCCAGCTAACAGTATGGGTCACTCACTACTACTTATCTGGGGACCAGAAGCACAAGGTGATATCACTCGTTGGTTCCAAATCGGCGGACTTTGGAACTTTGTTGCTTTACACGGTTCATTCGGTGTAATCGGTTTCTGTCTTCGACAGTTTGAAATCGCACGTCTAGTAGGAATTCGTCCATATAACGCAATTGCGTTCTCTGGTCCAATCGCTGTATTCGTTACAGTTTTCCTTGTATACCCATTAGGTCAAGCAAGTTGGTTCTTCGCACCAAGTTTCGGTGTTGCAGCAATCTTCCGTTTCCTTCTTTTCTTACAAGGTTTCCACAACTGGACACTTAACCCATTCCACATGATGGGTGTTGCTGGTATCCTTGGTGGTGCTCTACTATGTGCTATTCACGGTGCAACTGTAGAAAACACTCTTTTCGAAGATGGTGATGCTGCGAACACATTCCGTGCGTTCACTCCAACACAATCAGAGGAAACTTACTCAATGGTAACAGCTAACCGTTTCTGGTCTCAGATTTTCGGTGTTGCGTTCTCTAACAAGCGTTGGCTACACTTCTTCATGCTTTTCGTACCAGTTGCTGGTATGTGGACAAGTGCGATCGGTATCGTTGGTTTAGCTTTAAACCTTCGTGCTTACGATTTCGTTTCACAAGAGCTTAGAGCAGCAGAAGATCCTGAATTCGAGACATTCTACACTAAGAACAACCTTCTAAACGAAGGTATCCGTGCATGGATGGCAGCACAAGATCAACCTCATGAAAACTTCATCTTCCCTGAGGAGGTATTACCACGTGGAAACGCCCTTTAACACAGTAATCGCAGGCCGTGATATCGAATCTACTGGATTCGCATGGTGGTCTGGTAACGCACGTCTGATCAATGTTTCTGGAAAGCTATTAGGTGCTCACGTTGCGCACGCAGGTCTAATGGTTTTTTGGTGTGGTGCAATGACTCTTTTTGAAGTTGCTCACTACATTCCAGAGAAGCCTTTATATGAGCAAGGTTGTATTCTTATCCCTCACCTAACAACTCTAGGTTGGGGTGTAGGTCCTGGTGGTGAAGTAACGGATGTATACCCGTTCTTCGTAGTTGGTGTTTTACACCTAATCTCATCAGCAGTTTTAGGTTTTGGTGGAGTTTACCACTCACTAATTGGTCCTGATACTCTTGAAGAGAGCTTCCCGTTCTTCGGGTATGACTGGCGTGATAAGAACAAAATGACTACAATTTTAGGTATTCACCTTATCCTTCTAGGAATTGGTTGTTTCCTTCTAGTAGCAAAAGCTTGTTTCGTTGGTGGTCTTTACGATACTTGGGCTCCAGGTGGTGGAGATGTTCGAGTAGTAACTGCACCTACACTAAACCCTCTAATCATTTTTGGTTACGTTCTTAAATCACCATTTGGTGGTGACGGTTGGGTTATCAGTGTAAACAACCTGGAAGATATCGTAGGTGGTCACATCTGGTTAGGTTTCCTATGTGTTGTTGGTGGTATTTGGCACATTCTTACGAAGCCATTTGCTTGGGCACGTCGTACATTCGTTTGGTCGGGTGAGGCTTACCTATCATACAGTCTAGCAGCCCTAAGTCTTATGGGTTTAACAGCTGCAGTATTTGTTTGGTATAACAACACAGCATACCCAAGTGAGTTCTACGGTCCAACAGGTCCTGAAGCTTCACAATCACAAGCATTCACATTCCTAGTACGTGACCAACGTCTTGGTGCTAACGTAGCATCAGCACAGGGTCCAACAGGTCTAGGTAAGTACCTTATGAGATCACCATCTGGTGAAATTATTTTCGGTGGTGAAACAATGCGTTTCTGGGATATGAGAGCACCATGGGTTGAGCCACTTCGTGGTCCAAACGGGCTTGATCTAAATAAGATTCGTAACGACATTCAGCCTTGGCAAGAGCGTCGTGCAGCAGAGTACATGACACATGCTCCTCTAGGTGCACTTAACTCGGTAGGTGGTGTAGCAACAGAGATTAACTCTGTTAACTACGTATCACCTCGTTCTTGGCTAGTAGCGTCACACTTCTTCTTAGGATTCTTCCTATGGGTTGGTCACCTTTGGCACGCAGGTCGTGCTCGTGCAGCAGCAGCTGGTTTCGAGAAAGGTATTAACCGTGAGAACGAGCCAGTTCTTTCAATGCGTCCTTTAGACTAACGTAGTCTTCTAGATAGCCGCATAAAAAAGAAAGATTAGTATTTAATTTAAATACTAATCTTTCTTTTTTTTCGCGTAAAATAATAATAATATACAATAAACTAGGAACAGCTTAGATACCTAACCCTCCCAGAAGCCAAAGCAGGTAATAACTATATGAAACGAAAACCATTACTTATTTCTTTATCGGAGAAGGTGGGATTCGAACCCACGGAAGCTTGCACTTCATCTGATTTCAAATCAGACGCAATCGACCAACTCTGCCACCTCTCCTCAAACAGAGGATAATAAAAACCACCCCAATTGTCAAGTCCGCTAAATTTATTTGAATATTTACTAAATGTAGGTAATTACATAAAACTGGGCAAGAAGGGATTCGAACCCCTGACACCATGGTTCGTAGCCATGTGCTCTAGTCCACTGAGCTACAAGCCCTAAGCTTTGGTTGACAACTACGTATTGTAATAGGTAATAACCAAAAAGTCAATTATACTATCAAACTTTTTAACTGGGGTGGTAGGGCTCGAACCTACGAATAGCGGAGTCAAAGTCCGTTGCCTTACCACTTGGCTACACCCCAAAGTTACCTCTTTCTTAAGAGGCTCATATAGAAGATATACGTTCTATAAAATATTGTCAAGCTTAGATAGCAAGAGTACAGCAACCTAATTTAGAACCTTATCCATGAGATAATTAAATTATCTGGAAAAAAATAACTCTTAGGTCTATCCGTTGAAATTTATCTTACAAATTTCAACGGATAGACCTAAGAGTTACTTATTAGAAGAAACCTAATGATAAAGCTTGAGTAATTGGCATTGTTGCTCCAATACCTAACCAGAAAGCGATAAACGTACCAAATAGGAATACTAAAGATGCTAGTGGACGTCTGAACGGGTTCTGGAACTTGTTTACGTTTTCGATAAACGGTACTGTAATTAGACCAAGAGGAACTGCTGCCATTGAACCTACACCTAATAATTTGTTAGGAATTACACGAAGTAAGTTAAATGTTGGGAAGAAGTACCACTCAGGTAAAATTTCTAATGGAGTCGCAAATGGATCCGCTCTTTCACCTAACGTTGTTGGAGTAAGAACTCCTAGACCAATACAACAAGAAATTGTACCTAAGATACAAACAGGGAAGATGTAAAGTAGATCATTTGGCCATGCAGGCTCACCATAATAGTTGTGACCCATTCCTTTTGCTAATTTTGCTCTTAGCTTCGGATCTGATAAGTCTGGCTTTTTTAAGATAGACATAATAAATAAATATTAAATTGGATAATTAGTTGCTGCGCAATAGTGAATTTAGGACCTTCAGGTTTATAGAGGACCTGAAATTCCTTGCTTACGAATCATAACGAAGTGCGTTAACATTAACACTGCTGCGACTACTGGTAAAACGAATGTGTGAGCACTATAGAATCGTGTTAGTGTTGACTGACCAACACTTACTCCACCACGTAGAACTTTAACTACTAAATCACCAATAACAGGAATTGCATCTGGTACACCTGTTACAATCTTACAAGCCCAGTAACCAACTTGGTCCCATGGTAGAGAATAACCTGTTACACCAAAAGATACTGTTACAGAAGCTAGAGCTACCCCTGTAACCCAAGTTAACTCTCTTGGCTTTTTAAAACCACCAGTTAAGTAAACACGACAAACATGAAGAATCATGTTTAATACCATCATACTAGCTGACCATCTGTGAACAGAACGGATTAACCAACCAAAGTTAACTTGTGTCATAATGTACTCAACAGAAGCAAATGCTTCAGTTACCGTAGGACGGTAATAAAAAGTCATAGCAAAACCTGTTGCTACTTGAACAATGAAACAAGTTAATGTAATACCACCTAAACAGTAAAAAATGTTTACGTGTGGTGGTACATATTTACTAGTGATGTCATCTGCAATTGCTTGAATTTCAAGACGCTCTTGAAACCAATCGTATACGTTACTCATACTTACTATTTTTTTTAAGGGCACATCTAGGCAACTTTTTTTTATCCTAACTAGGATAAATAACTACATTTATTATAAATAATATAAACAACCAGTTAATTCATATTATAGCATCTAACTACCTATTTAAGCAGGGTGTATAAAAAATTCTTTTATACTACTGCATTCTCTACAGTATCTTATTAACAAAGACTTAGACATTGTGTTATCTTCCCAAAAGGCCCCCCTTTTAGTATTTTCACCGCTGTAACCTTTCACTATCGAGTTCGAAATGGGTCGATGTGGATCCATTACGCTATAAAACGTCTAAG